>OLVO01003874.1_pt1 | contig 11773 bp, 7 predicted proteins | sample 1672571 | NCBI WGS metagenome assembly OLVO01 (sample SAMEA3136700, study PRJEB25190) | human gut metagenome | biome: human gut; feature: human-associated habitat; material: faeces | place: Austria | collected 2013 | reverse complement strand
ATCGACCGCAACCTCGTCCGCGCCTCCACCACCAAGATGGCCCAGAGCCGCCGCAGGCAGCTGGAAAAGCTGGAGATCACCGAGGCCCCTCAGGACGAGACCAACCAGCTCAAGTTCCGCTTCGAATACGACGTGGAGCCGTGGAATGAGCTGGTGCTGCTCAAGAACCTGACCATTAAGATCGGCGACCGCACCCTGCTGGAGCCCTTCACCTATACGGTCTGCCGCGGCCAGCGGCTCATCATCGCCGGCCCCAACGGCGCAGGCAAATCCACCCTGATGCAGGTGCTGGACGGCAAGCGCCGCCCCTCCGGCGGCATGGTGCGCCTTGGCACCGGCGCACGGCCCAGCATCTTCGCCCAGCAGCAGAACCGCATCGGCGCGGGCCGCGTCATCGACGTCATCTGGAACAAGTACCCCCGGATGACCGAGCTGGAAGTCCGCAGCCATCTGGCAAAGCTGGGCTTCCGGGGCGAGACGGTCTTCAAGCCCTGCGAGGCCCTGTCCGGCGGCGAGCTGGCCCGACTGCGCTTTGCAGAGATCGTGCTGGAACGCCCGAACCTGCTGTTCCTGGACGAGCCTACCAACCATCTGGACATCTACACCCGCGAGAACCTGACCGAGGCGCTGATGGCCTACACTGGCACGCTGCTCCTCGTCACCCATGACCGCCACCTGATGAACAGTCTGGCCTGCCCCATCCTCTACCTCGAGGACGGCAAGGCGGTCATCTACCCCAGCTATGACGCCCTGATGGGCCGCGCCGCTCCCGCCCCTGTGGCCGAGAAGAGCAGCGAACCCGCCAAGGCGGGCTACGGCAAAGAGCAGCGCCGCCGCCGGGCCGAGCTGCGCGCTAAGATCAAAGCCTGCGAGGACGAGATGGAGGCCTGCGGCGCCCGCGAAGTGGAGCTGGAAAACGAGATCAACTCGCCGGAAGTCTACAACGACCCCCAGCTTTTGCGGGAAAAGAGCGACGAGCTCAGCGACCTGCGCTTCCATCAGGACGAGCTTTTCGCCGCATGGGAAGCCGCTGTGGAAGAGCAGGAGCAGTACGAGCAGACCGCCGGCGGCGAAGAATGACCGATGCAGCAAAGGGGGAGAGCCGATGGCAAACCGAAACCATGACCCAAAGAAAACACACGAGATCGCACTTTCCGGCCTGCTGTTCGCGCTGGCGATGGCTCTTTCCTTCATCGAAGGCACACTGGTCATCCCGGGCCTTGCGCCGGGCATGAAGCTGGGCCTTGCGAATATCGTGGTGATGTATGCACTGTTCTTCATGGGGGCGCGGCAGGCGCTCTATCTCGACCTGCTCAAGGCGCTGTTCGTCTTTCTCGTCTCCGGCTGGACGGCAGGCTTCCTCTCGCTCTGCGGCGGACTGCTGTCCCTGCTGGTGATGTGGGTGCTCTACTATAAGCTCCCGTTCCGGCCCACATGGTTCATCCTGTCGGTCTGCGGCGCACTGTCCCACAACATCGGCCAGCTGCTTGGCGCGGGGCTCATCCTGTCCTCGGCCATGTCGCTGTACTATGCGCCGGTGATGCTGGTGCTGGGCCTTGTCATGGGCGCCCTCACGTCGCTGACCCTCCGGGCCATCCTGCCCGCACTGGGCAGACTGGGCTACAACACCCGGGAAAAGCGCTGAACGGTTGCATCTGCAAACATTTTTCGCTATAATAAAATGATAGATTTGATATGACCCTACAAAAAAGCCGCCCTTATGGATGACTCGCATCCGAGGGACGGCTGGGAGGTTTTGTACTATGTCTGAAAAAGTTACGGTCAAGGTGGAGCGGAGCGTCCTCCACCTTCCGGCCATCGCCCTGCGCGGGCTGGTGGTCTTCCCCAACAATCTGCTCCACTTCGAGGTGGGCCGCGAGAAGAGCATCGCCGCCGTGGAGTGGGCCGTCAGCAACAACTCTGACGTCTTCCTCGTGGCACAGAAAGAGATGAAGGTCGAAGACCCCAAGGCCGCCGACCTCTATACTTACGGCGTCGTGGCCGAGGTCAAGCAGGTGATGCGGGTGTCGGACGACCTCGTCCGCATCCTGGTCGAAGGCAAATACCGCGCCAAACTCTCCGAGATGGAGGACGACGGCAGCTTCCTGCTGGCCACCGTCCGCCCGGCCCCGGTCAAGATGGCGAAGCCCGAGGAACTGCCGGAGGCGGACGTCCTCGTCCGCAACGTCAAAAAGAGCTTTGACGACCTGCTGGCTCTGAACCCCCACATCGGCAAGGACGTGGTGTTTGCCATCACCACCAGCACCGACGCCGCTTTCCTGTCCGAGTACATCCCGGCCAACCTCCTGTTCCGCTTCGAGGATAAGCAGGCCATTCTGGACGAAGGCACCCTGATGGGCCGTCTGCATCTGCTCATCGAGAAGATGCACCGGGAGCGCCGGATGCTCGAGATCGATAAGGAGATCGCCCAGAAGGTAGACGAGGCGATGGACAAGAACCAGCGCGACTACTACCTCCACGAGCAGCTCCACATGATCAGCGAGGAGCTGGGCGAGGACGACGATACCACCGCCGAGGCTGAGGAGTACCGCCGGAAGATCACAGCCCTCCATCTGGACGAGGATCGGGAAAAGAAGCTTCTCAAAGAGGTGGACCGCCTCTCCAAAATGCAGAGCAGCAATCAGGAAGGCACGGTCATCCGCACCTATCTGGACACCTGCCTCGACCTGCCCTGGAACACCTTCACCGAGGACGATCTGGACATCGCCAAGGCCCAGCGCGTGCTGGACCGGGACCACTACGGCCTGAAGAAGGTCAAGGACCGCATCCTCGAGGTGCTGGCCGTCCGCAAACTGGCCCCCGACGTGAAGGGCCAGATCATCTGCCTCGTCGGCCCTCCGGGTGTCGGCAAGACCTCTTTGGGCAAGAGTATCGCCTCGGCTTTGAAGCGGAAATATATCCGTATGTCTTTGGGCGGATTGCATGACGAGGCTGAAATCCGGGGGCACCGCCGCACGTATATCGGAGCTATGCCCGGGCGCATTATAAAAAGTATGATAAAGGCAGGCTCTTCCAATCCGGTGTTCATTTTAGACGAGATAGACAAAGTGACCCAGAATACAGTGAATGGCGACCCTTCTTCTGCTCTGTTGGAAGTACTCGACCCGGAACAGAACAGTGCTTTCCATGATAATTTTCTGGATGTAGACTACGATTTGTCCAAGGTCATGTTTATTGCGACTGCGAATAATATCGGCACTATACCCCGCCCCTTGCTCGACCGCATGGAACTGATAGAAGTGAGCGGCTATATTACGGAAGAGAAGGTAGAGATTGCTAAACGTCATTTGGTGCCCAAGGAAAAGGAAAACAATGGTTTGGCCGATCGGTCGGAAATCAAAATCAGCAAGCCGGCATTGGAGTACATTATAGAGAACTACACCCGTGAGTCCGGCGTGCGGGGATTGGAAAAACAAATAAATAAGGTGTTCCGTAAGATGGCATTGGAATACGCCCGAAACGGTATTTTCTCCTGTACGGACGTGAAAGTGGCCGATGTGGAACGCTTGTTGGGCAAACCCTTATATACTCGCGACAAATACCAGGGCAATGGCTATGCCGGTGTGGTAACCGGATTGGCATGGACCTCCGTTGGGGGAGAAATCCTCTTTATAGAAACCAGTCTGAGTAAGGGAAAGGGAAGTAAGCTGACGCTCACAGGAAATTTGGGCGACGTAATGAAAGAGTCGGCGGTGTTGGCATTGGAGTACATCAAGGCGCATGCTGACCATTTACATATTGATGCGCGGATTTTCGACCTGTGGAATATCCATGTGCACGTGCCCGAAGGAGCCGTACCCAAAGACGGACCATCGGCCGGTATCACGATGGCCACTTCTATCGCTTCGGCATTGACTCAACGCAAGGTCCGCCCGAATCTGGCCATGACCGGTGAGATTACATTACGGGGGAAAGTGCTGCCCGTGGGAGGCATCAAGGAGAAAATCCTGGCGGCAAAACGTGCAGGCATCAAAGATATTGTTATGTGTGAGGAAAACCGCAAGAACATAGAGGAGATACCGGAAATGTATCTCAAAGGACTGTCGTTCCATTATGTGAACGATGTGTCCGAGGTCTTGAATTTCGCTTTGCTGGACGAAAAAGTAAAAAATGCCATCGAGTTTACTTTCGATGAGCCTAAGAACGAAACGAAATGAAGTTTGAACTCCAACATACAGACACCCTTACGTCGGCACGGACCGGGGTGTTGACCACAGAGCATGGCCCGATAGAGACTCCTGTTTTCATGCCGGTGGGTACGGTGGGTTCGGTCAAGGCTGTCCATCCGTGGGAATTGAAGGAAGATATCAAGGCACAAATCATTTTGGGGAATACCTATCATTTGTACTTGCGTCCCGGAATTGAAATACTGGGCAAAGCGGGAGGTTTGCATAAGTTCAACAGTTTCAACGGTCCTATTCTGACCGATAGTGGAGGCTTCCAAGTCTTTTCGTTGACCGGTATCCGTAAATTACGGGAGGAAGGGTGCGAATTCCGTTCGCATATCGACGGTTCAAAGCATATCTTCACGCCCGAGAAAGTCATGGACATCGAGCGTGCCATCGGGGCGGACATCATGATGGCATTCGACGAATGTCCGCCGGGCACATCCGATTACGCATACGCGAAGAAAAGTTTGGGGCTGACCCACCGTTGGTTGGACCGCTGTATTCGTCGTTTTAATGAGACAGAACCCCGATACGGTTACCAGCAATCGCTCTTTCCCATCGTACAGGGCTGTACTTATAAAGACTTGCGTATCCAGTCGGCCGAGTTCGTGGCGTCAAAGGAGGCCGATGGCAATGCCATCGGTGGATTGGCTGTGGGCGAACCGGCGGAGGTGATGTACGAAATGATTGAGGTCGTCAACGGAATCTTGCCGAAAGACAAGCCACGTTATCTGATGGGGGTCGGCACGCCGGTGAATATCCTTGAAGGCATAGAGCGTGGAGTCGACATGTTCGACTGCGTGATGCCTACGCGTAACGGGCGTAATGCCATGCTGTTCACACAGAATGGTATTATGAACCTGCGTAATAAGAAATGGGAAGACGACTTTTCGCCTTTGGATCCGGACGGTACCTCTTACGTAGACAAAGCATACAGCAAGGCCTACCTGCATCACCTTTTCAAAGCTCAGGAATTGTTGGCACTGCAAATCGCCTCCATCCATAATCTGGCTTTCTATTTGTGGTTGACACGTGAGGCACGCCGCCATATCATAACCGGGGACTTCGCTTCTTGGAAGGCCTCGATGGTAAAACGGGTGGCCGCACGGCTATAATTAAAGAAGGACTGTATATGAAGTGGTATAAACGTCTCATTTCCAAGTTGGATATGTATCTTATCAAGAAGTTTTTGGGTACATATTTCTTTTCCATTGCATTGATTATTTCCATTGCCGTGGTGTTCGACTTCAATGAGAATATCGATAAGTTTACGACCAACCATGCCCCGTGGAAAGGTATCATTTTCGAGTACTACGCCAACTTCGTCCCCTATTTTTCCAACTTGTTCAGTCCGCTGTTCGTGTTCATCTCTGTGATATTCTTCACCTCCAAACTGGCAGAGAATTCGGAGATTATCGCCATGATGGCCGCCGGGATGAGCTTCAAGCGCCTGATGCGCCCTTATATGATTTCGGCTGCCATCATTGCAGTGATGACTTTCCTGTTGGGGGCCTACGTCATTCCTAAGGGAAGCGTCACGCGGCTCAACTTTGAGAACATATACAAGAAGAAGAAAAAGACGGAGTTTGCCCAGAATGTGCAATTGCAGGTCGATACGGGGGTTATTGCGTTTATCGAACATTTCGACGGACGCACCAAGACCGGTTATCATTTTTCGTTGGACAAGTTTGTGAACAAGAAGCTTGTGTCGCACCTTACGGCGGCTTCGGTGTCTTACGACACGCTGTCGGACGAGCGTTACCATTGGCGAATCAACAATTACACGCTCCGCGAACTGAAAGGCATGCGTGAATACATTTCCCATGGTTCGAGGATAGATTCCATCATCGCCATGGAACCGTCGGATTTCTTGTTGACACGAAACCAACAGGAAACCTTGACCAGTCCGGAACTGAAAGAATATATCGTCAAGCAGCGTGCCCGTGGCTCGGGCAATGTGAAACCGTTCGAGGTGGAGTATCAGAAACGGTTTGCCACCCCCTTTGCTTCGTTTATTCTGACGATTATCGGTCTTTCCCTTTCGGCGCGGAAGCGGAAAGGCGGTATGGGACTGTATTTGGGTATAGGATTGGCTCTGAGCGCTTCTTATATTTTGTTTCAGACCGTGTCGTCTACTTTTGCCATCAATGCAGACTGGCCGCCGGCTTTGGCGGCATGGCTGCCCAATATAATATTTGCCTTTATTGCGTTTTTCCTTTATAAAAAGGCACCGCAGTAGAGTGGATGTAGGATTTAAACACAAATTAGAACAGTGGATTTTTACGATTTAGACTTAAGCGACCAAGTGCTCGATGCCTTGGACGATATGAATTTTACCGAGTGCACGCCTATTCAGGAACATGCCATCCCCGTGATACTCGAGGGGCGTGACATGATCGGCGTGGCACAGACGGGGACGGGTAAGACTGCGGCTTTCCTGCTTCCCATATTGAGTAAATTGAGCGATGGCGGTTATCCCGAAAAAGCCATTAATTGTATCATCATGTCCCCCACCCGGGAACTGGCCCAGCAAATAGACCAGGCTATGGAGGGTTTTTCCTATTACATGAACGTGTCGAGCGTAGCAGTATATGGCGGAAACGACGGGATACGTTATGAGCAGGAGAAACGCGGGTTGGCTATGGGAGCAGATGTGATTATCGCCACGCCGGGGCGCTTGATCGGTCATTTAAGTTTAGGCAACGTGGATTTGTCGAAAGTGTCTTTCTTTGTATTGGATGAGGCGGACCGTATGCTGGACATGGGGTTCAGCGACGACATCATGCAGATTGTCAAGTATTTGCCCAAAGAACGGCAGACCATCATGTTTTCGGCCACGATGCCCCGGAAGATTCAAGACCTGGCACGCACCATTTTGCACGATCCGGTAGAAGTGAAACTGGCCGTATCGAAGCCGGCCGACAAGATCGTGCAGTCGGCTTACGTATGCTATGAGGCGCAAAAGGTGTCGTTAGTCAAAAAGCTGTTTGCCGAGCGGCCTCCGCACCGCGTGATTATCTTTGCGTCTTCCAAGTTGAAGGTGAAAGATATGGCCATTGCCTTAGGACGTGCCGGATTCAAGGTCGGTGCCATGCACTCGGATTTGGAACAACAGGAGCGTGACGAAGTGATGTATAAGTTCAAAGCCCAACAAATCGACGTGCTGGTGGCTACGGACATCGTGGCGCGCGGCATCGACATCGACGATATCCAGTTGGTCATCAATTTCGATGTGCCTCACGATGCCGAAGATTATGTGCATCGCATCGGCCGTACGGCCCGTGCCAACAACGACGGGGAAGCTATAACCTTGGTGAGCGAGAAAGACCAGCAACGTTTTGCTTCCATTGAGCATTTCCTTGAAACCGAAATAGAAAAACGTCCCCTGCCGGAAGGGCTTGGAGAAGGCCCGGCCTATCGACCGAAAGAAGGCGGCGAGAAAGGATATGGCGGACGTAGGAATCAGGGGCATAGAAACGGTTATAAAAGAAGAAATAAAAATCAAAGCAAGGAGGGACAATCACAAAAGAAATCCCGCCCGAATGCAAATAGCAGAAGAAGCACTGCAAATCGGGACAAGAAAGCGAAACAACCCCAAGAAAAGAAAGCTTCCGATTGAATTTTAAGTCTTTCTTAAACTTTCGACAATTACCCTTTTCGGGAAGGATGATTGCGACTGGAAACGCTTCCAGATGGGTTCAGCACCTTTTTTGCATAAAAGAGACAAATCGTCCGTTTGCTTCATCGCGAAGACAAACGGACGGTTTTTTTATTTCTCTTTTTTCAGTAAGTCTCTGATTTCCGTGAGCAGTTGGATGTCGGCCGGAGGAGCAGCCGGAGCTTTCGGTTCCTCTTTCTTCTTTTTGTTGAGGGCATTCATACCCTTTACCAAAAGGAAGATGGCCAGTGCAATGATGATGAAGTCCAGCGTGGTCTGGATAAAATTACCGTAATTCAGCGTGACGGCCGGCGTCACCTCTGCCCCGCCCTTCATGACTGCCTCTTTCAATGTGATTTTCAGGTCGGAGAAATTCACTCCGCCGATGAGCAAACCTACGGGAGGCATGATGATGTCCGCCACTACCGAAGAAACGATTTTACCGAAGGCACCGCCGATAATGATACCGACCGCCATGTCCACCACATTGCCACGCATGGCAAATTGCTTGAATTCTTGCAAGATTTTTTTCATAGTTTCCAGTTTTGTTTATGAATTACTGGGGCAAGTTAAGCAAAATTATTCCAATGGCCAAATTTCGGTCTCATTCTTTTCCTTTTCTTTTCCCTCTTATTGTTTTTCTTTACAGCCATGGCTTCGTGTTTCTTTGTTCTTCTTCTAAAATCATGATTCTATAAACCTTTGTGTAATAGATGCTTATAAATGCAAAATCAATCGGCTGAGAATGAAAAATCAATCGGCTGAGAACGATTTTCCGTTCTGCGGCAAACGATTTTTCATTCTCAGCCGATTGATTTTATGCTTTGAGGAAGGTGTGTGGAGAGGTTCATCGGATATTCTGAAAAACATACAGAACGGACGTACGTTCAATGCCTGAACCGGGAAGTATCCACTTCCTTGATTTCCTTTTTCTTATATCCTCCGAAACGGAAACTGAAGTTCAGGGTTAACGTTCTTAGGTAAAAAGAGTTTTCCATTCTCACGTCCTGACCTCCGTAACGTAGGTTACATTCCGGCATACTTGTATTGAATATGTCGCTGCAACGGGCAGAGAGTGTGGCTTTGTCTCCGGCAAAGGTCCATTTCACCCCGGCATCTACCGTACCCACCATTTTCAGGTCGTATGTGCCTTGTATGGCCGGAGTCTGCATGAATCCGCGCAATTCGAAAGTCAGATTCTTGTTCAGCTTGAACGTGTTGTCCCATTGGCACTGCAAAATCCACTTTTTCCGGTCGAAAGGAAGGTCGAAAAAGTCGTCGCAACGGTGGCGCGCGTATTGTTCCACCGCTACCCAACGGGAATCCCACCACGTTCCGATCCGGAACGGCACCGTGGCCATGAGACCTACGTACTGCGTGTAGTTCCAGTTCATCATCTTGTAAATCATGGCCAACCGTTCTGTGGACTGATAGGCCGTTTGCATGAACTGATCTTGGGTGCGAGAGAAGTATGCGCCGAAGACATACTTCTGTTTCACTACGTAATTGGCATTCACACTGTAGTTCGTCTGTGGGCGCAATCCGGGTGTGCCCCATATTTCGGAATATCCGTTGATGTAGCTGACGGAAGACTGCATTTCCCAATATCCCGGATAAGTCTTTTGGGTGGAGAGCGAGAGTTGCAGGATGTGTTCGGGAGTCTTCATGTAAGTGAGGGAAGCCTGAGGGTAGAAAGCCCATTTGCGGTAATTGCCGATGGAGTAATACTCCCCTGTGCCCGATACCGACCATGATATTCCGCTGGGGCAATCCTTTCCCAACGATACGTAGAAGTCCGCGGTCTGTTCTTTTAACTTGGAGTCCGTAGAGGGAGTGGCGATGTCGCCTTCCACTTCGGTGTAGGTTTGAAAGTCATGGTTATGGGTTTGGGTATAAGAGACGCCATATCCCAGATTCCATCCTTGGGACAGTTTGTGTTTCTGGTCGGCATACACGTTGTAGCGGTCTATCCGTTGTCCGCCAGCCAAGGTGAAACGGTTCCGGTTGCCGTCGGCATACTCGGCGCGCATCCACCGCCGGTTGTCGGTCGTATAGTGCGTATAGTCCCCGCCGGCATCCAGACCGAATCCCGAACGGAGGTGCAATGCGATGTTGTGCATGTGGGCTTCGCGACGGCCGTCTATGTCGCTGGTTTGGAAATTTCCTGTCGTTTGCGCGTTCTCTTGTATGTCCGGCATGTATTTGCCGGTGTAAGCCAAGTCTATGCTGCTGTTCTCGTTGAAGTGGTATTCTCCGGCTACCCGCATGTTATGCCTGTAAGCTTTGTTGCGAAGCTGTTCGTTTTCTTCTATGGAATATACCTGTCCGTCCAGGGTGTGCCGTGAAAACAGGTTGTAATATTGCATCGTGTGTACACGGTCTATGCCGTACATGGCATCCAATGCCAGTTTCGGGGTTGAGAAACGGAAATTCCCGGTGGCATTGCCCGCGTTGAAGTAGCAGTTGTCATAACTTGCATTGACTTCGCCCTGAAAGGAATAGTCGTTGGGACGTTTCAGAACGACGTTCAGGGAAGCTCCTCTTACGTGATATTGTGGCGGAGTGCTATACATGACCTCCACTTTCTCCACGCGGCTGACCGGAGTATTCCGCAAAAGGGTCTCCAACTGTCCCGCATCCATCGTGGTGAGTTTGCCGTTCAGGATGACCGTGACATCTCCGGCACCGGCCAAGGTCAATTTGCCTCCTATCTCTTGCACGCCGGGCAACCTCTGCAAGGCCTCGTAGGTGTTGTTGACGACTTTGTCCCGGACGATTTGTTCCAAATCATAGTTCAACCTCCCCTCTTCCACTCTTACTATGGGGCGCTCGGCTTTGACCACAACCTCACCGATGGTGTGGTCAGCCGGTTGCAGTACGATGGTCCCGACATCCTTTCCCGTTCCGTTTACGGTTCGTGAACGATATAAAAGGTGTTGTACAATCAGGCGATACTGCTCCGGTTGGGCCGACAGGGTGAAACGGCCGTCGGCATCCGATACGGCGGCACTGACGAATATGGAATCCGGAGTCTGCAGTACTACTGCAGCCCCTGTTACCGGGCTGGATTCCCGGTCCGTGATTCTTCCGGAAACGGTTTGGGCATCCAGTAATTGAATGCCCAAACCATAGCTCCCCAATAAAAGGACGCTTAAAATCTTGTGTGCTCTGTTCATGATGGTGTGGCAGGGGTTAATACTCGAGAAGTTCCATCGTCGGCTTGCCGTCGTATCCTACACAGATATTGACCATATAACAACTGGCGTCGTCGGGGATACATACCGTGGCATTGAAATGGCATCCGTGCGGATCGGCTTCGGAAAATACCATGTTCGACAGGATGGCCTGATTCAGGAAACCGCTCGGTACGAGCCCGGTGAAGCTTTTCCGGGTATAGTCCCGTGAAAACAAACACACCTTTCCTTTGTACACGCAGATGTGAATCACGTTGTCGTAGTACACATTTTCCACGGCGATACCCTCGTCCGTATAACTTGTCTTATATACTTTCAAGCGCGAGGGGTTGACGTAGACATAGCAATGGTAACGCTCGCCGCCATGGAACACTACTGTGTCTTTTTTTACTACTTCATTGTAGGTGAGCGTGGCGGCTTGCCGATGGATGAAATAGATACTGTCGTTCGGGTCTTCCGATCGGACGAGCTTCACGACGTCGCCCGTGGCCGAATGGAAGTGGAAAAGGTGATTTCCCCTCTTGTCTATGGGATAAGCGGTCGTATCGCCTCCTCCGGCCAAAAACAAAGTGTCCTTACGGATAAAAAAACGTACCGGTACGTTGGCCGTATCGGGGTAATAGATGGTGTCCCCTTTGGCGCAGAACGAAACGGTCTCGGTCTCCTGGTCGATCCAGATTCCCTGCAAAGCTTTTTTGGCCTCCTGGTCTTCCGGTTCGGGCGTATCCCTG
>OLVO01003865.1_pt1 | contig 11784 bp, 9 predicted proteins | sample 1672571 | NCBI WGS metagenome assembly OLVO01 (sample SAMEA3136700, study PRJEB25190) | human gut metagenome | biome: human gut; feature: human-associated habitat; material: faeces | place: Austria | collected 2013 | reverse complement strand
TATATTACCGCTGGGCACGCTCTCGCTGCTTGTAGCCGTAGCGGACACGTAAGCGGCTAAAATACAGCCGCTAAATGCCGACGGCTGCAAAAGCACCCAGCTTGCAATATAGTAAAGCTGCACAACTGGGGTATGGCTGAATTGCAGAATATAAAATGTAATCAGGAAAATTGTGCGAACACTGAATAGTTATCGTATTGTTTATGTTATAATATAAAAGAAGATGTGCTTACACAAAATTTATAAATGTAGACACAGATTAAATATGTTTAATTATGAGAAAACAGGCAGGCTTTAACATCTAAACTTCGTTAAAGTCTGCCTGTTTTTATAAGTTGTGCTTTCTATCAACACTTTTTCCTATAAGTCTAACCTCTTGTTTTATCTTGCCAACCAGCCGCCGTCTACTGCCAGGGTAAAGCCGTTGACGTAGTCTGAGGCTTTAGATGCAAGGTATATTACTGCACCTTCCATATCTTGTGGTGTGCCCCATCTGCCTGCTGGAATTCTGTCAAGAATAGCTTCGCTTCTGTCGGCATCATCTCTTAACTGTGCTGTGTTATTAGTTGCCATATATCCTGGTGCAATTCCATTTACATTAATGTTATACTTTGCCCATTCATTGGCTAACGCTCTTGTTAAGCCTATAATTGCACTCTTGCTTGCTGTGTATGATGGAACTCTTATTCCACCCTGATATGAAAGCATAGAGCATACATTAATTATCTTTCCGCCTTCTCCCTGCTTCATAAGCTGCTTGGCAAATGCCTGACTTAAGAAGAATACCATTTTCTGATTAACCTGAATTACCGAATCCCAATTCTCCTCTGTGAATTCAATTGCATCCTGTCTTTTAATAATTCCCGCATTATTAACAAGAATATCTACTCTGCCATATGTATCAATCGCTGCTTTCATAACTACATCTATTGAAGCCATATCTGAAAGGTCAGCTATAACCTCTGAGAACGCACCACCATCTGCTTCTATCTTATTCTTAGTATCTTCGCAGGAACGTCTTGCAACGCCAAGAACCTTAGCTCCTGCCTGAGCTAAAGCTACTGCCATTCCCTGTCCTAGACCTGTGTTAGCACCTGTGACAACTGCTACTTTTCCGTCAAGTTTAAACAAATCTAATATCATAGTATTCCCTCATTTCTGCACACGCCATTTTAATTAAATCCAATAAGTTTATTCATTACTTTATAACCAGTCTTAGATATTCCTCTGCCGACTTTGCCCGGAAGATTAACTGTATTGCCAAGTATGCTGTATCTTAACTCTTTATAGAGCTTGGAATCTGAATCCTTAACATATTTCCAAAGTTCCTTTTTCTTAACAAGGTTCTCATCTGTGCCTGATATAATCAGAAATATTGATGATACTTCCATCATAATTCTAAGATATGTCACCATATACTTTCTGCATCTTTCATTGACAGGCTTATTGCCAAGATATGAATCTATAAGACGTCTTGTAACTCTTAACTGCTGGTCAATTCTTGAAATCATAACTGTTTCATTAACTGACTGGTCTTCCCTTCCAATAAAATATCTGTAGAAATTAACATTCATATAGTACATTTTCTGAACAACCGGCAATGGCTCAAATACAAATATATTATCTACATAAAATGTATGCTCAGGAAGCTTCAGACCGAATTCCTTTATAAGCTGTGTTCTGTATATTACTGAGTGCATAAGAATATACTGGTCTACCTTGAAATGTCCCATCTCATCCCATCCAAACATTCTGTCAACTGGAAGTGCATTCTCATAGTGAATGACTTTCTTTCTCTTAGCACCAACCTTTTCATATACATAATTCGCAATAAGCATATCTGGGAGGTCATCTTCCTCAACAAAGTTCTTAAGCTTAGTTAATATCTTCTTATAGCTTTTAACATCAACCCAGTCATCGCTGTCTACAACCTTAAAGAACATCCCTGTGGCATTGGCAAGACCTGTATTAACAGCCTGCCCATGTCCACCATTCTCCTGATGTACAGCCTTGACTATGTTAGGATATTTTGCTTCATATTCCTTGGCAATCTTTAATGTATCATCTTTTGTTGAACCATCATCAACAATTATTATCTCTACATCGTCACCACCTGCAAGGCATGATTTGATACATTTTTCCATATATGCTGCTGAATTATAACATGGAATTGCAAATGATAATAACTTCATATAATATCTCCAATCTCTACATTCTGTCAGGACACTGTATACCTAATAAATCAATACAAGTTTCAAGTATCTCTTTAGTAAGTGTGATTAATGCAATATAGCTTTCCTGCTGTTTCTTATCCTCTTCTGCAAGAATCTTTGTGTTATGATAAAATCCGTTAAATGAGTTAGAAACCTCATATATATACTGGCATATCTTGTGAGGTGCATTATCCTTGTATGCTCCATCTATAACATCTGAGAACTTAATAAGTGCAAGTGATAAAGCCTTCTCTGACTGTTCTTTTGAAGGCAGTATTGTAAGATTACCAACACTTACGCCTGTTTCCTTATACTTTGCAAGAATAGACTTTATTCTTACTATTGTATACAAAATATAAGGACCTGTATTACCTTCAAATGAAGCAAATCTATCTACATCAAATACATAATCTTTAGATGCCTGATTAGATAAATCACCATACTTAAGTGCAGCAAGACCCACAATCTTAGATATATTATCAGCTTCTTCATCCGTCATTGAACGGTTCTCTTTAATCTTATTAAGAATAACTTCATTAATATCAGATATAAGATGTTCAAGACGCATAACACCACCTGAACGTGTCTTAAATGGCTTGCCATCCTTTCCATTCATAGTACCAAAACCAACAAATCTCATATCTGCATCTGGTCTTACAATTCCAGCCTTCTTAGCTGTTCTGAATACCTGAGTAAAATGAAGCTCCTGTCTTTTATCAGCGAGATAAATGTATGTATCCGGCTTATATAACTTCTCTCTCTCAACAATAGTTGCAAGATCTGATGTAGCATAAAGTGCCGCACCGTCTGACTTTCTTACTATGCAAGGAGGAAGTTCCTTAGTATCTGTTGGCTCTGCAATATCTACTACTGTAGCTCCCTGGCTTTCATAGGCAATTCCATCTTCAACCATCTTATCAACCATATCTTTAATATATGGCTGTGCATCACTTTCACCCTTCCATAAGTCAAATGATACATTAAGATTATCATAATTCTTCTTTAAATCCTTCTTGGAAACATTCATAATATGCTTCCATATTGCTGTGCATGCTCTGTCCCCGCTCTGAAGCTTAAGTGTGGATTCGTGTGCTCTCTTAGCGAATTCTTCATCTTCCTTAGACTTAGCACTTGCCGCCGGATATATCTGTTCAAGCTCTGATATCGTAAATGGGGGTTCACTTGGATACTCTCCTGTATACGCCTCATCAAAATATGGAAGTTCAGGCTTTCTGTCCCTTAACTCCTCTATGATAAGACCCATCTGAAGTCCCCAGTCTCCAAGGTGTACATCACCTATTGTATTGTTGCCTGCGTATCTGTTAATTCTCTTAACACTCTCACCAATTACAGCAGATCTTAAATGTCCTACATGTAATGGCTTAGCTGCATTAGCTCCACCATAATCCACTATTACAGTCTTAGCTTCCTCGCTGTTCTCATATCCGTACTTATCATCTTCTGACATCTTATTAAGATAATCTGAAAGATATCCAGCACTTACCTTTATATTGATAAATCCTGGCTTAACACTTTCAATTGTGTCAAACATACCATTAGATGTAAGCTTTGCAACTATCTCATCTGCAATAACAAATGGAGCTTTTTTATAAGTCTTAGCTGCTGCCATCGCGCCATTGCACTGGAATTCGCATAAGTCAGGTCTGTTAGATATAGTAATTCTTGCGTATTCTTCTGAATATCCACATTCTGCAAATGCTTTCTTAAATTCATCTGTCATAAGTTCAATTATGGTCTTCATTATATTCTCCATTCCTGTTAAATTCTGCTTCATAAAATATATTATTATAAAGTAACAAGAAAAGAATCCCGAAATCCGAGATTCTTTAATAAAATCATCTATTTAGTATAAAACACTTTCAAGGAAAAGTCCATAGCTCTCAGCTGGAAGTGACATAACAACATCCTTGCCAGCCATAATATTCTCTACATCTTCCACCTTCTTAAGTCCGCTTCCTACATCAAGAAGCATACCAATCATATATCTTGCCATATTATGAAGGAAATCATCTGCTGTTATTCTTATCTCACAACTGTCTCCATCTGTAGTTATCTCTACATCTTTGATATCCCTTACTGTAGACTTGCTCTTCTTCGCAGTAGTAAATGCTTTAAAATCATGCTTTCCAATCATATAAAAAGCTGCCTGCTTCATAGCCTTAATATCCGGAATATCAAATGTATGATAAGCATACTTTCTTGTAAATACATTCGCTACATTAGCCATATCTATCTTGTATACATATGTCTTCTCCCTCGCATTAAGCTGGCTATGAAATCTTTCATCTACTAATTCCACGCGATTAACAGCTATATCCCTTGGAAGATATCTGTTAAGGTAATTCTTAACCTCTACAGGCTGGTACTTATCATTAAGCTTGAAATTAGCTGTCTGATTAAGTGCATGAACACCTTTTTCTGTTCTGCATCCAACATATATATCAATATCTTCACCTGTCATCTTCTGAATTATCTCTTTAATCTTACATTCTATAGTGTTAGAATTGGAGTCCTTGCCCATTCTGACCCAGCCGTCATATCTCCCACCATCATATTGAAGTTGTAATCTATAATTGTACATCTATTCTTCCATAACCTTTTCAATTGTATTAACAATCACGTCCATATCAAAAGGCTTCTGTATAAAATCAGCCGCTCCTTTCTTAAGAGCCTCTATCATATTAGCCTTCTGTCCTGCCGCTGTTACCATAATAATCTTGGCATCAGGGTCTATCTCTATAATATCCTTAACTGCATCTATTCCGCCAAGAACCGGCATTGTAATGTCCATAGTTGTTATATCCGGTCTGTATATTCTGAACTTTTCAACGCCTTCTGCTCCGTTAACAGCCTCTGCAACAATCTCGTGTCCAGCCTGTTCAAGCATATTTCTTAAGAACTTTCTTGAAGTCTTAGAATCATCTACTATCAAAATCTTCGCCATAATATTCCTCCGTTCCATATGTCTATAATTAACCACCCGGCTTGTGCAGAAGCATTTAGTATCTGTAATCAACTGCAAATGCAATATATCTATAACAATTCATCAACTAACAAATAATTGACTGATGATTATTAACAACTTCAGCTTCTGTAATACGCCTTAACTATGTACATATATTTTTATACATTAAGCTTAACTTTATCATCTGCAACCATAAGCAGATTAAATCTATGTCCTTTCATATTAAATGTAACTACATACATTCCATTATCCGCTTTAATCTGTGTATCCTGATAAAATACTGGTGGGTGTAAAGACACCTCTATCTCTTCATAACTGAGCTTAGTCGCATATGCACCATTAATAATATTAATAAGCTCGCATATTGCATCATAAGCATCAGCATCAAACTTATTCATATCTTCCTGGGAAAATGTAGATGCAACGCAAAGAAGGTCAGCATCTTCACCTGCTATCCCTAAGAATACATCTATATCTCCGTCCATAATCTGACAGCCAACAAATTTGCCATCAAATTCCTTCTGATATATTATTCTCTCAAGTTCAATCTCAGTGCTCATAAACTGTGTAAATACCTTTAAAACACTCTGCATCTGCTTATTATAATATTCTGTATTCATATCAAGAAATGTTGTAACCATATCATCTATATTACCATCCTTGATAACCTGCAATTCATTGTCAGTAAATACAGATCCAGAATGATTCTTAGCAATATACTTGTTAATCATCTTATCCTGCATACCTCTTCTCCTTGTGCATAACCTTCTATAAATACATTATTCATACAATTTTACTGTAAGATTATTATACATCAAGAAAACATATATTAGCAACATCAATTTTCACTTATAAACACTTATTATCGGATTTTATTTTCACTTATAAATGCTTATCAGTTTAATTGTTTAGACAGTTTATTCAATTTGCCACATTTATCATATACAACTTGTGCATATTTCACATTTAATATCCCAAAGATAATACACTAAAATTGACGCACAAACAACCCCAGCATTAAAATTAATTAATGCCGGGGTTGATTAAATATCTATTATTCTAATCTGTTTATAATAACAGCTTTATATTAAGCGTTCTCTACTGAGTAGTTAGGGGCTTCCTTAGTGATATGAATATCGTGTGGATGACTCTCTCTTAATGCAGCAGATGACATCTTAATAAACTTACCTGTCTCCTGAAGCAATGGAATTGTAGGTGCTCCACAATAACCCATACCTGAACGAAGACCTCCCATAAGCTGGAATATTGTATCTTCAACAAGTCCCTTATATGCAACACGTCCTTCAACACCTTCTGGAACAAGCTTCTTAGCACCTGTCTGGAAGTATCTGTCCTTGCTTCCATTCTCCATAGCTGCAATAGAACCCATACCTCTATAAACCTTATACTTTCTGCCCTGGAATAACTCAAATGAACCAGGAGCTTCATCACAGCCTGCAAGAAGACTTCCGAGCATACATACACTACCACCGGCAGCAATAGCCTTAACAATATCACCTGAGAACTTGATACCACCATCAGCGATAACTGGAATACCGAACTTCTTAGCTTCTGCATAAGCATCCATAACTGCTGTTACCTGAGGTACACCAATACCAGCAACAACTCTTGTTGTACAGATAGAACCAGGTCCTATACCAACCTTAACTGCATCTACACCAGCTTCGCAAAGTGCCTTAGCAGCTGCACCTGTAGCAATGTTACCAGCGATTACCTGTAAATCAGGGAATGCTGACTTGATATTCTTTAATGTTGTAATAATATTCTTAGAGTGACCATGTGCTGAATCAATTACAATACAGTCAACACTTGCATCAACAAGAGCCTGAACTCTATCCATAACATTGGCTGTAATACCAACTGCAGCACCTGCAAGAAGTCTTCCCTGTGAATCATGTGCAGATGCAGGATACTTAATAGACTTCTCAATATCCTTTATTGTAATAAGCCCTCTTAACTTGAATTCATCATCAACGATTGGAAGCTTTTCTTTTCTTGCCTTGCCAAGGATCTTCTTAGCTTCTTCAAGAGTAATTCCAACTGGAGCTGTTACAAGATTCTCGCTTGTCATACATTCCTTAATTGGTCTTGAGAAATCTTCTTCAAATTTAAGATCTCTGTTAGTAATAATACCAACAAGCTTTCTATCATCATCTGTGATAGGAACACCAGAAATTCTGAACTTACCCATAAGTTCGTTAGCTTCCTGTAATGTATTATCTGGATGTAAGAAAAATGGATCTGTAATTACTCCATTCTCTGATCTTTTTACCTTATCAACTTCCTCTGCCTGCTGCTCAACTGACATATTCTTGTGGATAATACCTATACCACCCTGTCTTGCCATAGCGATTGCCATTCTATGTTCAGTAACTGTGTCCATACCTGCACTCATCAAAGGAATATTAAGCTTAATATTCTTTGTAAGATTAGTTGTTAAATCGATCATATTAGGTGTTACTTCTGAATACTGTGGAACTAATAACACATCGTCAAATGTAATGCCCTCACCAATAATTGTACCCATTTTCCTTTGTCCTCGCTTTCCTGTGAATAAAATAATTAAGTTATATGCGCATAATAACGCAATTCTTGGTACAAAAAAATCCGAATACTTAATTCGGACATTTCTGTGTGGAGAAATCTGATAAACGTTCTATCATATTCCTTTTGTTTATAATATTAGAATTGTATCAGAGCATTTTTTAAAAGTCAATAACTTTAAACACATCTTTTTCAACAACATTTTGTATGCTGTGAAGAATACGTTCATCAGGATATACAAATACCCTGACCAGTTCGTTATGTTCATTATAAGCATATATGACAACCGAATCGTGGTTGCTTGCACCAACTGAATAATCATAAGTCTTAACGTCCATATGGTTCATACGGAGTGCATCCTGCGAATCAGCTCTTGCCACAAGCTTTGCTCTTGAAAGTGTATACACACCACATCTTTTTCTTGCTGATTTTGCCATAATCCTATCAATCGTAAGCGTATCATCCACTATCGAATACTCAAGCTCTGCATTATAATACTGGAATACCAAAAATGTCATCACCGCAAATAATGCAAGCACAATTATTCCAAATGTTCTTGTCTGTGGTATGGTTGTAGCCGCCACAATACAACCTATTATAAGCAATGCCTTATAAACAACTGCTGTCTTAGGCGGTTTTACCTTTACTATCTGTTCTACTGCTACATCAAACATAAAACTACTCCTATCTTGTAATACTTCCAATTAATCAAAGTAATTAATTTTCTTCTTAGTGCCTGCAGCCGCCTTAACCTTTACATCTGGTATCTCATAGTCTTCTATATCAATTATATCCTTGCTTTCGTCGCACATTATAAGTAATTTAGCAATCATTTTAAGCTTTTCTTTCATTCCGAAGCTTCCACCAACACTATAAGCTGTACCATTTACTTCATATCTGTTCATTAATGAGAAATATACTGGTCTGTCTTCTTTAGCAACATCTGTATAATCTTTAACATCAATACATAATAAAGCATCTGCTGCTTCCTCTAACTTGTCTGGGTGCTTAGCTATAACAGAACTGCATATTGTTCCAAGCATATCTGTCTGGTTCTGCGCGTATTCATTACCATATACGCTGAATTTCACAAGTGCTCCACTTCCCTTGCCGCCAGCAGAAGAACCACCTCTGACCTTTACCGCTGGAAGTTCAACCTGTTCTGAGCTGAATATCTCTGGGCTTTCACCACATATATTAAGCAGAAGTGCCATTTTCTTTAACTTGTCTACTACTGAATATGATGTTCCAACGCATATATGGCTTCCATTAGCGAATTCAAAGAATTCACAACTTCTGAAATATGTAGGCATATCTGCCTTACGATTCTCAGAAAGACTATAATCAACATCAGATACGCAGTTCATCCCATTATACGAAGGAAGTTCGTCCACAATATCCTGATGTTTATTAAGAACGTGTGCAAAAAATGTAAGCATCATATCTGACTGATTAAGCTCATACTCCTTGCCATAAAGCATAAATGTGATATCACCTGTACTTGTAGCCTGTCTTGTTCTGCTATTATCAGTTGTGTTGATATTGTCTGTAGATGTGGCAAAATCATCTGTAACAACACTGTCTATTGATGTGCTATTTTCATCACCAATAATATCATTGCTGTCTATTTCATTGCTATTAATATCATTATTATTTGCCACATTGCTATACTCTGTACTCTGAATATTATCAGAAGTCCTATCATTCTCAATGTCAGCTTCTGCCGTATTATCCTGAACTGCTGATGTAGAGGCACGATTCTGACTTTCTGTAGATGATGAAGCTGTTGTGAATGATGAAGCATTGATGTACTTTTCTTTAAGTTCCTCCAATACATCAATATTAATTTTATCATTCTTATCATTAGTAAAATTGTTATACATTAACTGTGCACAATCACCAGCTGTTCCATATTTCTGAATACTATAGCTTGACTCTTTAAAAATATAACTAAGCATACTTATCGCAACTCTATGTGCTGTATTCAGACTATCTATAGTTGACCTGACATCTTTCTTTAACTTGCTCTTTACTGCAATATTATCTTCCATGACATCTTTAAGGACATTTACTTCCTCTGGAACCATCTTTATTGCCATACTCTGACTTTCTTTTGCAACTGTATTATTATACACTGCATCTTCCATTTTTTGTATTGTAGACATATTATCATCCAATGCAATATAAAAATTCTCAAGATACTTGCCTTTTTCCATCTTTAAATCCTCTGAACGTGTTACAAGCTGTTCTATAAGGCAGGCATAACTACGGAAATAGTTAAGACTAAGAAATGAAATCATAGCAACACAATCAACATCATATAAACGCTCCTTAATATTCTGTAACCAGTTCTTAGAAATATTCTCCTGAAGCTCTATATCTATATATACATTAATTCCACGTTTTCTAAGTTCATATACAAATTCATAAACCTTCTCTTTATCCTTACTTGCATAACTTACAAATACATAAGGTTCACCCTTTATCCATCCATCTTCAAGTTTCTTTTTAAGCTCATCAATATCAGCCATTACCATTCCTCCTGCGTGACAATTAAAATCCAATATGGAAGTATTATAACATACCCCCTGACTTTTTTAAATAGAAACAACTATCCCTGGTATTTTTCACTAATGTTTTATCTTGTAATATTTCTTACCCAGATATACTTCTTATAATGTATATATACTGCCGGGAGCTTTACCAGCTCATCCAGGCTTATTATGATATATACAAGCCAGACTGGTGCATTGAATACAAATGCTGCTATAAAGCCAAGCGGAACCGCAAAGCACCACATTGCACCAATATTCCCCTTCATATCAAACTTTGCATCACCTCCGGCACAGAATATCCCATCCAGAACAGTTGTATTCACCGACTGCCCCATCAGATTAATGCCGAGGACTATCAGCATAAAGCCAAGATACCCCTTCGCTGTATCTGACATAGGGGCTGCACGCGATACAACCGGAGCTACAACGATAAGAAGCAGACCTGTTATTATCCCAATGGCTATTGACAGTCTTGTAATTCTTCCACCATATTTCCTGGCTTTATCAAGCTTACCTGCTCCTAGAAGATTACCTATAATAATTCCTGCCCCGGCACTAACGCCCCTTATAACGCACTGTACCATACTCTTTACTATACTGGCTATGGAATTCGCTGCAACAGCATCACTTCCCATATGTCCAAGTATAACTGAGTATAATACAAATGCAATGCCCCACACTAAGGAGGCACATAGCACAGGCATTGTGTAATACCAGAAATCTCTTGTAAGTGCTTTATCTGTATGAATAATTCCTTTCCACTCCAGAGTGGCAATCCTGTCTTTGTTAACTGCAATATATGCCCATACAAGCTCTATCACTCTTGATATTACAGTTGCATAAGCCGCTCCACGTATGCCAAGACGTGGCATACCAAGTAGTCCAAATATAAGGACAGCATTGCAAACTATATTAACTGCAACTGCTGATGAGCTGATAACAGAGCTTTGAGCTGCCCTTCCTGTATTCTTAAGAAGAATCAGATATACCTGTGATACTGCACACAGCACATAGGATAAGGCTACCGCCCTGATATATAGTGTACCGCTTGCAATAAGCTCCGGTTCGTTAGTGAATATCCTTATAAGTCCCTCAGGTATGAGAAACGCAAGAATAGTGAATATGCCACCTGACAACAGATTAGCATATAAAGCCACCGGCATGACCTTTTCAATAGCTTTTATGTCCTTCTTTCCCCAGTACTGTGAAATCATTATTCCTGAGCCTGCTGTTATCCCTGCTATAAACAAATTAAGCACAAACTGTATCTGTCCGGCAAGTGAAGCTGCAGACAACGAGGTCTGGTCTACAAAGCCCAGCATAACCGCATCTGTGGCACTCACAAGTGCCAACATAAACTGCTGTATAGCTATCGGAACAACCAGTTTAACCAGCTTTTCTGACAAATCATCATTCTTTCTTCTATTAAAAAACATAAACCAAGCTCTCCTGAAATATATGAATC
>OLVO01003862.1_pt1 | contig 11789 bp, 7 predicted proteins | sample 1672571 | NCBI WGS metagenome assembly OLVO01 (sample SAMEA3136700, study PRJEB25190) | human gut metagenome | biome: human gut; feature: human-associated habitat; material: faeces | place: Austria | collected 2013 | reverse complement strand
AGCCATACTGCGTCCTGACGCCGTTGGCATCCGTGGACTGCGTGCGGAAGCGGCGCGTGCTGTCAATAGAGAAATAAAATGCGGGCGGTGCCGATGCACCGCCCGCTTGATGAATTTCCTATTTACAGGGTGGAACTTTTCGCTTTTTTGTCACTCGATAAGGAATCTTAACACCACATCGACCATGATAAAAATTTTCTGCAGTATAGTCACCCAGATATCCGTCTTCCACTGAAAACACATAACGAGAATGCTCGTGAATCCAGGTTCCTGCAACCGCCGCCTCCCGATACCAATTATCTATAACCTGATCCGGCAGATAGCGAAACGTCTCTCGGGTCATGTAGGAAACCTGATCTGCCTTCGGAGTAAGTAAATAATACTCATATATTTGAATTCTGCTATTTTCGTCATACCGGCAGATGCTTATTGTATTTGCACTGTTATTTCTTATCTCCACCCCCAGCGTCACTCCTGCACCGTACAAAATATACTCCTCTAAGCAGTGCATGTGCTTGACCGTGATCAAGCGGTCCGATGCATCAAAGCCGTATATATGAGAAAGTCTTTCCTCCGGCGGCCGCTTCTTGCAAAGGCGGCCGCGTTTTGTGTTGCCGAGCCAGAGATCTTCCGTCAAACTTGGACAATAGTAGCCACGATGCATCGTACCACCTGCGCAATACTGCTGATAAACGACCTGAGATCTCTGCTTCTGCAATTCGGCTGCCACGTCGATCTCTTTTGCCAGCAGCATCCGCATATAATCATAAGGAAAATCCATACTTTGCCTCCTTCCTTAAAATTTGGGAGTCGTGCGATCAAGTACAAATATGAACGACCTAATCGCTTTCAAAGCGCTTGTAACATTTTCTATTTGCTGTTCTCTATCACCGCCGGCAGAATTGTACGCGCCAACAATTACGATATTCACCAATTCGTAGTATAGTTTTGTGTGCAGCCTGCGATGCAAACAAGTGTTTATGGAGACCGTATTTACTGGATCGTTGATGCCAATTTCTAGCTCTGCCAAAATCTTCTGCGCAGGGGCTGCCCCTGGCGCACGTTGCGCAACAATATGATGCACTTCTTTATTACTTCTGTAATTTGGCGGCTTCTTTATTTTGGAAAAGCTGTTCGTAAGCTTCTCTTTTATCTGCCCCGCTATGTCGCCGACTGATTCACAGAGCCCTTCGACAGCTTCCTGAAAACCAGGAGATGAACTAATACCTACAGCAAAAGCAGTTGCTACAAGTGCTATGCCGAAGGTGATCAAAGCCACTGTCGCTGTAATCGCAAAATTACCAGTAGGATCGACTGTATTTACAGGATCGTTCACACAGTATGCAAACAGATTTGACCCAACAAACCCATCTGTAAATAACCCGTCGGCGTTGATGAACCGGCAGATGGCCGGGTCATAGTAGCGGCTCTGGAGGTAGTAGAAGCCGGTCTCGGCGTCGTAGTAATAGCCACGGTAGCGCAGTGGGTTGAGGTCGCCAATCGCCGCGTCGCTGCTGTCGTACACCGTGCAGTTGCCCCAGGCATCATAGTCGTAGGATGCAGCGAGTTTGCCGCTCGAATCGAGGATGGCGGACACATCGCCCTGCGCGTTGAGGACGTAGTAATAGAGCTCCGTTGTCTGGCCGTGCTTGTAGATCACGGCGAACGGCTGGTTGCCGTCGTCATAGACGAACTCGAGGGCGTTATTGTCACCCCAAGTCTGCCGCATGACCTTGCCGGAGAGCGTGGTGTAGGTGTAGGTCGTATCGCCGACCTGCTTGTTGCTGCGGACGCCGGACATGTCGTAGGTGTAGGAGACCTGCTTGCCGTCGACCGTTGCGGATGCGAGCTGGCGGCCCTTCGTCCACGTGAAGGAATAATCCTTGCCGTTGTAATACGTGACCGGGTTGCCGGAGGACGGGACGCCGCTCGTCTGGGTCTGGCCTTCGTAGAGAATGTCCTTCGTCGTGCCGCCGACTGTCACGCTCGTGAGCAGGTCGGGCCACGAGGGGTTCGTGTAGCCGAAGGACTTTATGACCGCGCCGTCGGTCGTGACGCTGCGGATGTTGCCCACCGTGTCGTAGGCGTAGGCGCGGGACGCGCCGCCGTTGGTCTCGGTCGCAAGTTGGCCCTGCGCGTCGTAGGTATACGTCTTCGAGGCGGCTGCCGCGGGCACATTCGTGCCGCCGGTCGTGACCGTCTGGATGTTGCCGGCCGCGTCGTAGGTATAGTCGAAGCTGCGGCTGCTCGAGCCGAACGTATAGCCCGTGCTCGCCAGACGCGTACCCATCCGGTTGCAGCCGTCATCCTCCGCGATGACCGCATAGGTATAGCCGCGGGTGTAGACCGTGGTCGTGCCCCTGTTCTGGTTGGGCACAGTGACCGTCTTTTTCTCAAGCTGGCGCAGGTCATTGTACTCGTACTTAGACGTGACGTCGAGCTGGTTCGGGATCGTGGTCGTGATGGCGCTGATCGTGCCGTCGACCGAGCCGTCGGTCGCACCGTCGGCCTTGACGCCGGTGTAGGAATACTGCTGCCGGTACAGCCCCGTGCCGAACTGCCACGTCTGCGACGTCATGCGGTTGGCATCGTCGTACATATGCTGCGTGAGCTGCACGAGTGTGCCGCCGCCCATAGACTGGCGCGAATGGATGAGCCGGCCGAGGCTGTCATACTGGTAGCTGTACTGCTCCGTGACCGCGCCGCTGCCGTCCGTGGCGTACTGCCGCGTGAGGTCGTTGTCGCCGCTGTAGTCGTAGTGGTAGGTTGTACCGTCATTATACGCAGCGGTGCGCTGCCTGTCAAACGCGTCATAGGTGTAGCTGACACTGTCGCCGTTGCCGTAGGCCATCGTGGCCAGCCGGCCGTTATTGACGTTGCCCTCATATGTATACGACGCGAGGGTGATGGGCGTAGTGTACCCCTCTCGCTCCGCGCTCGAGGCGCAGACCTGCACGCGCGTCATGTTGCCGAAGGCGTCGTAGCCCAGCAGGTAGTGCTGCCAGAAGCCCGTCGAGCCCAGATACCCTTTGCGGATGAGGTCGCTCAGCTGCGCGCGGTCGTAGGTATAGCGGATGGAGGCGACACCGTTGATGTACGTGAGGGCGGTGCGGTCGCTGCCGGTGCAGTAGCGGTAATCCTGCTGCGTGCCGTTGGCCGCCGTCGTCGAAAGCAGGTGCGCGGTGCCGGCATCGTAGCCATACTGCGTCCTGACGCCGTTGGCATCCGTGGACTGCGTGCGGAAGCGGCGGGTGCTGTCGTAGACGTTTTGGGACTTGAGGTAATCTCCGCTGTAACCCTTGCGCGTCATGCTCGTCGTGGGGCTGCCGGAACCGTTGTGGTAGGTGTAATTCGTCAGGCCGGCCAGCGTATCCTCCTGCAGGTTGTTGCTTGCGTCGTACCACAGCGTGTGCTTTGCGCCGCCGGGCGTGGTATAGCTCTTGAGACGCTGGGAGTCCGTGAAGTACTCGCTCGCCGTTTTGGCGCTGCCGTCCGTCGCCGCGACGGGGTTGCCCTTGCTGTCGTAGCTGTAGGTCTCCGCCGGTTCGAGCACGAGGCTGATGTCCGTGAAATATGCTTCGTTGGCGTTGTAGTCATAGGCGCAGCGCACCGTGATCTCTTTGACCCACTCGTCGCGCTTGCCCGGCACGATGACGCCCGATGCAAACTGCCAGCCCGCGTAGTCCCCGTTGAAGCTCACGTACTGGTTTTCGGTCGTGCCGTCGGTATAGGCGATCTCTGCGACAAGGCCAAAATACCGCTCGTAGCCGTGGACGTGCTTGCGGGCCGTGCCGCCGACGCTCGTCGCCTTGCCCCAGCCGGAGAGCAGGAACGTCGCCTCGTCTGCCGGGAGATTGAGCGGGATGACCTGATGCGTGCGCGCGTAGCCGTTCATCGTGCTGCCGATGTGCATGGACTTGCTGTTCGGCTGGCCGGTGGGGTGCTCGTTGGTGATCGTGTATTTGTTGGCGGTCCAGAAGTCCGGTTTTCCGTTGACGAGCTGCGAGAATCTGCCGTTTTGCACCAGATTGATCTCGGACGCGGCCTCGCCCTTTTCGAGCAGCAGGTCATCGCAATAGGCCGTGCCGTCCGCCTTGTCCTGCAGGAAGGCCATGTAGTATGTGCCCGACGTTTCCGGCGTGAAGGTCACGCTGACCTTTTCCCAGCCGCGGCTGACCGAGGCGTCCGTTTGGTAGTTCACCCGTTCGCTCTTCCACGGCGAGCGGCTCGCCTGCGACAGATCGGCGATCTGGTCGGCCGTGAGCGCCGCAAGATACACGCTGCCGCCCGAATCGAACGCGGTCATGTCGCACGTGTTCACGTAGCCGGAGAAGGTGTAGGTCGTGCCTGCCTGCAGCGCGGCCTCGTGATACATGCCGCTGCCGGGCGCCGTGGTCTGGATCGAGGCGCTGCCGAGGTGCGTCCGGTTTCCGGACTGTGTGCCCGCCGAGGCGGACGTGCTGAACGGCAGCTGCGCCCAGCCGTCTGCGGCGCTGCCGGTGCAGGTCTCCAGGCCGGAGTTGGACAGCAGGTTCGGCGACGATGTGCCCATGGCCGCTGCGCCGGTCAGGCGGTTGTTCGTTTTGCTGGTGCCGTTGTTGCTCGTGTAGTTGGCGGCGCTGACGCCGAGCAGCTCCGAGCGGTCCGTGTTGCTGTCAAAGGCGCAGATCGTCTTGCCGGTATAGTCGAGAATGTAGCTGGTGATCGTGTCGTCCGCGGTATCTCGGGTATGATCCGGGCCGTAGAAACGGTACGATGTCTGCCGCACACCGTCGCGGTAGGCGTGGAAGGCACTGCCATACTGCCGCTGACCGTCCGCCGGCGCGCTGCCAGCGGTGAATTCCCGCACGCGGAACGTGGATCGGACGCCGAAATTGAAAATGTACGAGATCTCCAGACCGTACTGCGCCTCGCCGTCATACAGCGTGATCATGGTCCCGTTCGCCGGATCGTACTGGTAGTACGCACACGTGCCGTCCGCATACGTCACCTGCGTCAGGTGTCCGGCAGAGTCGTAGGTATAGCTCGTGGTGCGGCCGGCGTAGTCCGTCACGCTGGAGAGCCGGTCGCCGCTGTAGGTCAGGTTTGCGACCGTCTGGCTTGCGCCGTCGTGAATGGCCATGACGATCTGCGCGAGCCGGTTGGTGGAAGCGTCCTTGACCGGCTTCCACGCGCTGCCGCTGCCGTATGCCGCATTGTAGGCAAAATAGATCGTGTTGCTGTTGTTGTCCGTGATGGAGATCAGGTAGCCGTTGTGGAACACCCATGTGCGGTACTTGTCCATGTCCGTCATGGTGTAAATCGTGTTGCCGCCGCTGGTGGACCTGACGATCTTCAGGCCGAGGCCGTCCTCATCTTCATAGGTATTGGTCGCCGTTTTGCTGAAGTAATGCTCGGTGCCATCCTCGTCGTTATAGACCAGATACGTCTCGTCGCCGACCTTGCACTCCACCACCGTCTGCTGCGCGGAGAGCTTCCAGCCGATGCCGATGCGCATGGAAGAAAAATTCCGCGTGTGCAGGCCGACCGATCCGTTCTCCGAAAACCAGCTTCCGGAATATGCGCTGTTGTAGATGTGGCGCAGCGCGTAGGATGCCGGCTCGAGAGAGAGGGAGACATCCGCGCGGTCGAGCGTAAACTGGTTCGTGAAATTCTGGATGGAGAGATTGCCCGCTTTTGCTGCCGAGGCCTCCTGATAGGTATAGTAGCTCTCCAGCCCGACCGGATTGCGGTAGTACACCGCGAAATAGGGCGCGTAGTCATGATATCCGCTGCCGATCAGGTTTGCCGCGCGGTAATTCTCAATGCAGTCCATGGACTCGAGGATCAGTCCAATCGTCTCGGAACCGGTGACGGAACGTTCGACGATCGCTCGTGAAATGTCCCATGTGATATATTCCCCGAGTGTGCCTTTACTAACCTTTTGGTAATCCAATATCGTGCGATCGAAAGATAATGCACCAGCATATACATCGTTCCATGTCAAGCTTGACACATTTGACACTGTTCCGTCACATATATGTGCTTCCACTGTTAGATTTCCGTCGGGTGCAGCTCCGCCAAAGTGGTTGGAAGCGAAGAAGCCTGCATGATACAGCGCAATCTCTGCCCGCACAGGAACACAACCGTTGGGGATTTCGGGCAAATTCAATTTCATATAAATGTCGCACGAACCGTACGAACGATCCTCAATATAACCACAATATTGATCTGCCGCATTCGGGGCGACAGAATTCGGGGCTGCATAACGGATATACGTCGTCAGGACATTGCCCTTGTTGTGCAGCAGGATCGTCGGATCGAGCGTTACGGGATAGGCGCGCTCCGGCGCGTTCATCCACTCCGGGTCCGCCTCCACAGTCAGCAGATAACCGCCCGAGATGCGCTCGAGCCGATAGTCGGCGTCCTCCACCGATGTGACGTTGTTGGCATCCGCCAGAGACGGCGCCGGGATCTCGTAGATCACCTCGCCGCCGGCGCTGCGCAGCAGCACGGAACCATCGGCCTCGAGCGTCGGTGTCAGGCCCTGCATATTCAGCACAAACGAGTAGGCATACTGTTCCTGCTGTTTGTCAATGATGATGCTCTCTTTTACGTTATATCCATAGTTCTGGTACAGCAGGCTGACACCGTCCATCACGTTGTCGAACGCAACGCTGGAGCGGATTTTCTGCGGCTGGATCTTGTCTTTCTCCGCCAGCTTGCTGAAGGTGCGCATTTTGGCCCCCGGGTTTTCCATCCTGGCCGCCGCCGTGGACGTGACCAACGTATACGCCGCGTCGTCCAGCAGCGGCAGCTCCTCTGCCGTCTCCTGCTGCGGCGCATCCGTCTCCTGCTGCGGCGCATCCGTCTCCGCCGCGGCTTCCGCGGGCGCTCGCGGAAGGTCTGCCTCCGTCTGCTCCGCCTCCTGCGGCTGGTCGACGGTCTCCGGTGCCGCTGTTTCTTCGGGGGCTGCCGTTTCCTCCGCTGCCGGAACGTCCGGCGCGACCGCCACAACGTCGCGGCTGCTGCGCCGCGCCAGCGACATCGACACGCTCTGCCCCTGATACGCCGTCTCGAACAGGAAGCCGCTGTCGAGCGACGCGGCAAATTTCCGCGTCATGTCTCCCGCCTGGGCAACATACTGCTGACCGGTTTTCTGCAGCGTGTTGTCGATCTCCTCCCAGGACCCGTCCGCCGTCTGGTAGTGCACTGCCGTCTCGTACTCCACCAGCATGTAGCCCCCGTCCCGCAGCCGGAAATGCTTGACGGATTCCTCGCGCAGCGCGTCCTCCTCGCCGACGATCTCCGCATCGTCGTCCTTCATGGACACCGTTTCGCTGTCTGTACTGATGTCCAGATCGTTTGTTTCGTCGCCGACACCGAATGCCACCACCGGCAGCAGCTGCACCAGCAGCGTCAGCACAAGGATGAGGGATATGCTCTTCTTTACGCCTTCTTTCATATTTCTTTACCCCACAAAGTAAAATTTTGTACGTTTCTGTAAAAAAATGAAACGTATTGGTGTAATTATGACAAACCCATTTTCCTCTGTCAATACTGTTTTTATATTTTTGATAGAATTTATTAGAAAATATAATTCCAAAAGATGACCATGAAAAATGATCTCCTTCTCTCCGCTATGATGTTCGCATGTTTTTTTGTTTTTGGGCTTGACTTTTGTTAATGGAGCTTCATTATAGTAAGTAATTGTTATAGCAGCGCCATTCATGTCAACTGTACAAGTATCGGCAAATAAGCGATGCAACAAATACGAAATCATATATCCCGCCAAATAAAAAAACGAATGTTGGCGGGCTGATTCATTGCGCATCCCTCCAATCTGAGTTTTTTAGATTGGAGGGATTTTTTGTGTTTATTTGTTTACGAACCGCCTTCCCTGTAAAAAGCAGCAAATTTTATTTCATTCTATAGCCTGCGTTGCGAATGGTGAGTTCCTCAAAAAGTGCTCTCCGAGCAATGAAATATGTAGTAAAAACAGCCACCCCATATAGATTATACTCACTTGTTTTGCAGGCCTTCGCTTTCTGCAGATGCATTTTCCTATGTCTGCGCTTTTCGGTCTGCAGCGTAGGCTGCCGCAGTCCTCCGCACGATTTGGATTTTCAAAATTCAAATCGAAACGGAGGAAAATATCATGGATGGAAACCATCCGAAACGAAGGAAGGACAAATACAATCCCTATACCATCGGCACGACCGGGGACGGCCGCCACTGGCTGACCTTTTCAGACGGACAAGGCAATCGGCATCATTTTGAGATCAGCGCTGCCGTGTTTGCGTTGTTTGATTCCTTTGAGCTGGACGACCTCTCCTATCTGAACGAAGTGGATCGCCACTATGAGCAATCGGAGCTTACGGAGGCATCGTTGTATGACCGGGCCATGCATCGTCCGGCGACGGTCGAAGAAAGCGCTTTGCAGAGCATGGAATATGCGCAGTTACATAGAGCGATCTCCGAACTGCCCGAAATACAAAAGCGGAGGTTGATCCTCTACTATTTTCAAGGCTTGACCTATGAGCAGATCGCAGGAATGGAGGGATGCACTTTTCAGGCCGTTGCAAAATCGGTTGCGGCCGCCGAAAAAAGATTGAAAAATTTTTTTGGAATAGGTGGTTGAAAAATAGCCTTTAAGTGAGGAAACAGGTGGAGAGGTACGAAAACTCTCTGCCTGTTTTCCTTTTCGGCAAGCAGGGATGGCCTTTGACAACCAAATACCCATTCATCAAGCACATTCCTATTGCCATTGCGAAAGCATGAGCCACATTAGCGGCTGCGCCACAACCCGCATTGCGGGGAGCGATATACAGTCGGCTATCACGGGCGGGTGGCTCCCGCCCCGGCGACGACCGGCAATAGGGCTAACGATACTCCCGTCCAGCCACAGTCCGAGCGTGATAAGCGGCATTTCGACCGTGAAGCCGTCGCAGGCAATGGGGGCGGTCATGAGAGAACCTCGTGAGGGTGAAATCCCCGTGGAGCCGACAGCCATCGGCCGCTTGATGACTTCCCAATAGGAAATCGGGGTGTCGAGGACAAATAGATTTTCTTCAAAATACTACGGTCAAGCGGCGGGACGGGTCAGACGAAACAGAGAATGTTTTATCTCTCACCAACCTCAATTCTGTTCTGCCGCTTGACCTCTACATAGGCGGAAACGCCTAAATACACAAAGGAGGTCATCACAGAATGAACCACACATATTTGCGCGGCGATATGTATTACGCTGATCTGGGCCGGGGCATCGGCTCTGAGCAGGAGGGCTACCGTCCCGTCGTGATCATTCAGAATAATGTCGGGAACAAACACAGCCCCACGGTCATTATCGCTTCCATTACAAGCAAAACCGGCGTGAAAGCCAAACTTCCTACCCACTACTACATCGACGCCGAGGACGGCTTGAAGCTGCCCTCTATCGTCCTGCTGGAACAGCTGCGCACCGTCGATAAGCGCCGCTTGGGCAACTTCATTGGGCATCTGTCCGAAAAGCACATTTGCGGCATCAATCATGCGCTGGCGGTCAGCATCGGTCTGATTGAAAGCGTCCCGAAAAAACTGATCCTCTGCCTTTGCAGCACCTGCGCCGACAATTTCTACGGCACGGGTGCTTATTATTTGCGCAGGATCGACCCGCACCAAACGGCAAAAGACACTTGCACCTACTGTAATCAGCGGAAAGGGTATGACTATGAACTTGTGCCGAAAAAACGGTAAGGAGGCGGCCTATGGAATCACAGACAGCCTACAAACTGTTATTTGCTGACTATCCCGATGTAGTCAATGTTGAGCAAATGTGTGAAATGCTCGGCGGCATCTGCGATAAAACTGCCTATCGGCTTTTGAAGTCCGGCAAGATCAAGAGCTTTATTGTTGGTCGCCGCTATCGAATCCCGAAGCTCAACATTTTGGAATACTTGGACTTGATAGAAAAATCTACTGCGTAAAACCTCGTTTGCACATTTGGCCGATGTACTTCTATCTGCTACAATATTGCTGTCAATGGCAGATGGATCAGCGCTGTACCAATCAAAGGAGGTCTTATTATGGTAGCAGGACATCTGCGAGAGAAAAACGGGTACTATCACATGGTACTGAACTATGTGGACGAATACGGCAAACGGCACACGCCGTCCAAGTCTACAGGTCTGACGGTAAAGGGAAACAAAAAGCGTGCCGAAAAGATGCTTTCTGAGGCTCGTGCCGCCAAGGAAGCGGAGCTGGAAGCAAGAGCAATCGAACGCAGTACGGATAAAGCCCCCGTTGGCACGATTCTTTTTACTGCGTTCCTGCTCGACTGGCTGGAAATGACAAAAAAGAATGTGGAGGAAACCACCTATGGCGCGTATTCCATGGGAATCAAAAGCAAAATCATCCCGTACTTTGAGGAACACCACCCCGGTCTTGCATTGCAGGATGTTACACCCAAGCACATACAGGACTACTACACCTACGAATTGACGGTGCGAGGTGTTTCTGCCAATACGGTCATACACCGTCACGCCAATATTCGTAAAGCCTTGCAGCACGCTTTCAAACTCGGCCTGATTGACTCGAATCCGGCAGACCGGATTGAACGGCCCAAGAAGGAAAAGTTCGTTGGCAGCTTCTATGAGGAGGATGAGCTGAACCATCTTTTTGAAGTTGTCCGTGGTGATCCCATTGAGCTTGGCGTGATCCTAGGTGCATTTTACGGTTTGCGCCGAAGCGAGGCGGTAGGCCTGAAATGGGACGCCATCGACTTCAAGAAAAAGACCATTACGATTCGGCACACCGTTACGCAGGCGACAATAGACGGCAAGAGCAAGATCATTCAAAAGGACAGAACAAAGACAAAGGCCAGCTACCGCAGTCTGCCGCTTGTTCCGCCGTTTGAGGAATTGCTGCACCGCTTGAAAGCGGAACAGGAGCTGAACCGAAAGCTGTGCGGAAAATCTTATTGCAGGAAGTTTGCTGATTATATCTATGTCAATGAAATCGGTGAACTCGTGAAGCCCGGCTATATCACACAGCATTTCCCGCTGATCCTGCAAAAGAACGGTATGCGGAAGATCCGCTTTCACGATCTTCGTCATAGCTGCGCAAGTCTGTTGTATGCAAACGGTGTCAGCCTGAAAGAAATTCAGGAATGGTTGGGGCACAGTGATATTTCGACCACCTCAAACATTTACACGCACTTGAATTTCAACTCGAAGATTGCATCTGCCAATGCGATTTTGGGCGTATATCCCTCCTCATGATGCTTTATGTCCCTCCAATGTCCCTCCTAAAATCAGCCCGTAAATGGCAAATCTGATGATGTAGGAGTGACAGTACATAAGCACACATAACATAAAGAAAAGCCCGCAAACCCAGTCGTATCAAGGGTTTGCGAGCCTTTGAGGTGTGGTGCCGGTGGCGGGGGTCGAACCCGCACGGGTTATAAGCCCAACGGATTTTGAGTCCGCCTCGTCTGCCAATTCCAACACACCGGCATCTATTATTTTAAGTCATCTCCCAATCCCCATCCGAGAAAACGGAGGGACATCATGGAGGGACATTAAAACCAAATTGCATATTCAGTTTTCAAAAAGCCTTGCAAAATCAAGGGTTACACCAAGGTGGTATGAAGCGGCGAAGTAGATTTTGAGTCCGCCTCGTCTGCCAATTCCAACACACCGGCCGATATAGTCTGACCGCGCAGGGATCAGTATCCCTTCATCTGCGCGGAAAGATGCTTGGAGAGAACGGCGAGCGAGGTCGCCATGTTTTCGTTCTGGACGAGGATCTGCGGCGGGACATCGAGGTGCGTC
>OLVO01003852.1_pt1 | contig 11809 bp, 10 predicted proteins | sample 1672571 | NCBI WGS metagenome assembly OLVO01 (sample SAMEA3136700, study PRJEB25190) | human gut metagenome | biome: human gut; feature: human-associated habitat; material: faeces | place: Austria | collected 2013 | reverse complement strand
CCAGTGCCTGCACTGCCTGTTCTCTTGTCATGGCAGGCTCCTTTGTCATATTATTGGTACCATACATTAACTTATTTTCTATTAATCCATCAATATGCATATCTCTAGCTATGCCAATATCAACAGGTATTACATCAACATTTGCACACTTTGCCATATTATCAACAGAAGTATCACCCTTAACCATATTTTCAGCTACAATTGCCGTAACTTCCTGTCCTGTTTGAGTTACCCCTTCTTCAACTACCCCATTATCAGCACACATTACTACAACAGCACGTTTTTTAATGTCTATATTAGGGTTTCTTGTTATTCCAGCCATCTTAATAACTACTTCTTCTAATAGCCCTAAACTGTTAAGCGGCTTTGCTATACTATTCCAGCGTTTTTGTGACATTTCCATAGCATCTTTATCCAATTCTTTAATCGATGATAATATATCCTTTAAATAAATTGACATTCTATCTCCCCTTTTTATAATCGTTACATTTATGTATGAAATTACTTGCAAAGTCAATATTAGAATAATAATGTAAATGAGGATATCCTGCAAATAAATTATTTATGCTATTAATGCACAACCAATTTTTCTTTCTCATAGGCTTCTGTGCTTTAAAGGATTGTCCATTACAAGTACTATCCCAGTAATGAAATTCATGTCCTTTTATACTCATTCCCTTTTTACAAATCAATGTATCTTCCTGTGCTGTTAAACTTATATATCCAAATCTGCCTAATTTATTTGTCTTATAGCTTTTCCCCTTTATTGCACCAACCATTTTAAACTCAGTTCCTTCAATATCTTCTAAAGTTTCATTAAGATACATAAACCCTCCGCATTCAGCTATGGTTGGAAGGCCTTTAAGTGTTATAGCCTCATATATATCATTCCTCATAGATTTATTATGAGAAAGTTTTTTAGCATATACTTCAGGGTAACCTCCTCCAATAATTAACCCATCAATATTTTCAGGAAGCTTTTCATCATTAATAGGACTGAATGGAATTATATTAGCTCCCATTTCCCTTAACAAATCTAAATTATCTGCATAATAAAAGCAAAATGCTTCATCTCTTGCCACACCAATTCGAACTGTTTTTTCTGTAATTTTATGTTGAATGTCACTCTTTGCATCATACTCTAGTTTGGGTGCGCTCTTTGCAATTTCAAGAATCTGTTCAAGATTGGCATTTTCGCAAAGAACTTGTGAAGCAGTTTTTAATCTGCTTTGGATGTCTTCTAGCTCATATGGCATAACAAGACCTAGGTGACGGCTTTCAATTCGCACATCATCCCTAACAGGAAAGGATGCAACGACTGGAATATGAAAAGTTTCCTCAATTTCCTTTGCTAACACTGATGCAAATGATGATGGTGTCTGATTAAGAATCACTCCCTTTATAAGATGAGCCGTATCATATTGGATAAAACCACTTAGAAGCGCCAATAGTGATCGTCCCATCCCCCTTGCATTTACAGTAAGTAAAATCGGTGTATTTGTTGCTTTTGCAAGTGCATATGATGAAGCTTCCTCGCGAATCCCTCCAAGACCATCATAAAGTCCCATAACACCTTCTATTACTGCCAGATCACGGCTGTCCTGTCCTTTAGCAAGAAGCATTCTCGTTACACTGTCTTCTGTAAAAAACGGATCGAGATTTCTTGAGGAAATTCCAAGAACTGTCTTATGAAACATCGGATCAATATAATCTGGTCCGCACTTAAAAGATTCCAAATGATAATTTTTCTCCTTAAGTGCCTGCAGCAATGCACATGTAATTAATGTCTTTCCGCTACCGCTTTGGGGCGCTGCAATCATAATACGCGCCCCTTTTTTCTCTATATTGTCATGATGTACATCTATTTTTGTATTTTCCATGTAACTGCTTCCTCACAATTTTATTCATCAGCTTCAATTTTATCATCTGGCAGCAGATCAAATGATGCAATCAACACTGGATTTTGTGCCTGCATCAAATTGTATGATCCAAGCTTATGCGCTCTGCTCGCCTGAATCTGAGTCAGCTGCACATGCGCCACCGGATACGTCTGAATTAATTTTGTAATCTGCGCAATTGTTTCAAGCGACACAGCATTGATTACGACACGCACTCCTTTACTAATTTTGTCTGTTTTTCCTTTTGTATTTTCTTTTACTATTAACTTTTTTTGGATGGCAGACAAAATATCACTTAGCGCGCCGCTGCTTCCGCCTATAAATACATGGGTCGGTGTCGGAAGTTCTTCAAATCCTTCAGGTGCCTTTTTATTAATTACCACGATCTGATCCAAAAGACCAAGACGTGCTGCATTTTCTTTTGTTAAATTCGCAGCCTCTTCTTTTTGTTCAATTGCAAATACAAATATATCAGGAGACAATCTTGCACACTCTGCACTTACAGAGCCAGTTCCGCTTCCCACATCATAAACAACAGCATTTTTTGTCAGCTCAAGGCGGCTGATACTAAGCACGCGAACTTCATTTTTTGTCATAGGCACCTTAGTGCGTGAAAAAATCTCATCATCCATTCCCGGTGTCAATATTTGCTCCTCGCAGTCTTCATTTTCAATTAAACAGGTATAGACTCCTTCTGGCAAATCAAAAAGCTTTGTCTCAAATTCATCAAGATAAAACGTAAAGAGCTTTTCATCAGGATAGGAAATACGATAACCTGCACTGATTTTTACATTATTTATCCTAGCTTCTCGAAATTTATTTACGAGCATTTCAAAATCATTTTTCCCAGACAACAATAAAAATACCTTCGGATTCTTTCGCACAAGATTTACAACATTTGTACGCCTTCCATGAATACTTGCAAGAACTGCATCATTCCATGAAACACCAAAATGTGCTGCAAGTGCGCTCACCGATGAAATCCCTGGCAAAATCGTTGTCTCTGATTTTAATGTACCTTATCCATTCCATTTCAAGTGCCTTTTTCATTGACTGTGCACCGCTGTAAAAACCGCTGTCACCTGAAAAGGCTGCTGCTGCCTTCGTGTACTGTGGATGTTCAATTAAATATGAAATAATATCATCCGCGCGATAATAAGGCACTTTTACACCTTTGCCTGGCAAATTTTCAAGCATTCTTTCCGCACCAAATATAACCTCTGCCTCCTCAAAGGCACGATAAGCCTCTCTTGTCATTCCATCTGTACTTCCCATTCCTATTCCAGAAAGAATTATTTTTCGGCTTCGCTTTGATAAAATATCTTCCTTTAAAAGTGACTCTAGCTTTTTTGCTGTATCATATACATTTTCACATATGTACATGGGTGACTTTTTTTCAGCGTCAGATATTTCTGTCTGGCACACATTTTCAGCAGGCGGCAAAATAGCACAAATCCCAACACCAGCCTTTTTAGCTGCCTCAATCTTTTCCTCAAATCCGCCGGCATGACCACTTATCTTTGTCACCATCCAGTCAATTGAATACTCCCTTAAAATACATTCATTCATCTGCGCAGAAAACGGTCCCTGCATTGCAATGATCTGACGCCCAGTAATGCCATTTGCCGTACATAGACGAATGCTTTCTTCTCCCGGAAGCACACGCACAAAAAGGCGATTCTTAATTGCTTCATTTTTTGCATAGCTGCCCAAATCCTTACTTCCTGTAGTAAGTAAAATATTTCCTGTCTGAAACGACAGCCACGCGCTGCATTCTTCATGTGTCTTAAATGATACAAAACCTTCCTCTGCGCTCTCTGTGCTGCGACGCAGGCGAATAAACGGAATCGACTCTTTATATGCTGCCTGACGGACATTTTGCGATACGATCTGCGCATACGGATGCGTCGCATCAACTACCACATCAAAACTTCCGTCTCTCATAAGTACTTCCATCTCTTCTTCTGTAAGGCGGCCGCAATGCACATCAAGACGTTTATCGTCCATAAGCTCAAGCGCATAATCAGTTGCAACACATACACTGCATTTAATATTCGAATCAGCAAGCAATTCGGCAAGCTCACGCCCTTCTGTTGTTCCAGCAAATACTAGCACTTTTTTCATCAAAATCACCTACTTTCTATAAATTCTTGTTTTCTCAGTTTTCCTTTTGCATATGAGTATTTATATGATAATTACGACCTGTCACAAGCTTTCCTTTCACCACATGGCTTTGAGAATTACCGATAAAAACAGTTGTAAACATATCGACCTGTTCATCCTTAAGCTGTTCAAGCGTACAGATTTTATATGCAGTACCCTCTCTTCCAATATTTCTCACATAGCCACACATACGATCTTGCTGAACCTTGCGAAGCAAAATTTCACATGCGCGTTTTAAATAATCTGGTCTTCCCTTACTGGACGGATTGTAAATAGCAATGCAAAAATCTCCATCTGCCGCCGCTAACAGCCGCTTTTCTATTACCTCCCATGGTGTCAGTCGGTCACTTAAACTTATCACGCAAAAATCATGACCAATAGGCGCTCCAAGAACAGCTGCACCACTGACTGCCGCCGTAATACCCGGAATAATCTCAAGCTCACAATCTGGATACTCTGGGAGAAGATCATACATTAAAGATGCCATACCATATACGCCTGAATCACCGCTGCACACAATAGAGGCGATACATCCCTTTTTTGCCTCCTCAAAACAAAGACGGCAGCGTTCCTCCTCCCTTGTCATCGGTGTTGCAATTGTTTTCTTATTCTGAACCAGATCACCAAGAAGCTTTAAATATACCGGGTATCCCGCAATCACATCACTTTCTTCAAGTGCCTGCCTTGCCTGGGGCGTCATCATTTCAGGTGCACCCGGGCCAATTCCTACTACATATATTTTTTGTTTCAAACCAATAACCTGCCTTTCGTATTTAAAATACTGGGAAAAATGCACGCATTGCAACAGCCACAGTTACTCCATCTTTTGCGTATTTGCCTGAAAGAAGCTTTCCATTCGGTGCTGCAGCCATTGCAGAGCGCTCACATACATTGTCCACGCCAACAATTTTTTCTACAAATGCAGAACTGCTGAAATTTCCCGGCACTTGCCTTAACTTCTCTTCAGTAAAAGTAACAAATTCAACATTAAAATCTGCTGCTGTCTCAATCAACCCATTCTCATCCTTTTTGCGGTCAATTGAAGTAATCTGACAAACCGCCTCTTTCGCAATACCACTTTCAGCTAAACGCTCACAAATTGTCTGCTTGATTAAAGCTGCCTCTTTTTTTCTTCGGCAGCCCACACCAACAACGATGCAGCGCGGCACAAGCCAAAGTGAGCCTTTTTTTTCATCCTGTATAAAAGGAGATATTATGATATCCGCCTCTTTTTCCAGCACTGATTGATCTGATACCTGCTTTTTATCAATTTCTTTTTCTGATTGCTCAATGCTTTCTTCTTTTAGTACTGTTCCCTCAAAAGAAAGCGTCACTAACCTGTTTTCACAGCGCACAGTCACATTTTGGTGTGCAAGCGTTTTTGCAGAAACACGCGCAATACCTTCTTTATTTTGAATCACATAGTTGTTCTTCTGTGCAAATAAATCAGCTGCAAAGCAGTGACTGACATCAGTTGCCGTAGTAATTACTGCCTGTGCATTTAAAAAGGCGGCAATTTTACGAGCATACTCATTGGCGCGTCCAACATGACCAGACAAAATAGGAATAACATAATCCCCATTTTCATCAATAACAATAACAAATGGATCATGCAGCTTATCCCTTAAAAATGGTGCAATCGTGCGCACGGCAATACCTGCAGCACCAATAAAAACCATTCCCTGTTTTTTTTCAAAGCTTTCTTTCGCACACTCCGACAAACGTATCGATGAATAAGATTTTGATGCACGGCACTTATTGATGCAATTAACTAAATCTTTCGCACATTCGCAATCTGCTTGATCCTTTTTCTGTGACTGTAAAAGATAAGTGTTTAGCCTCTTTGCCAGAGCCTCTCCCTTTTCTGTAAAGCTAATAATATTGATGCAATTACTTGTCTCTTCCATCTGATGCCTCTTCTGTCTTTTTCTTTCTGTACTCTGTCTCAAAGTCAGGCGCGTAGAGACAAGACAGCGCATAGTCGGACGGTGAGATTGCATCTCCAACAAGAACAACTGCTGTCTTTTTGATTCCATGCTTTTCAGCTTCTTCATCAAGTGTAGACACTGTACATTTTAAGCAAAGCTGTTCTGGCCATGTTGCCTTATAAACAATAGCTGCCGGTGTATCTTCGCTGTAGCCGCCTGCAATCAATCTCTTTGATAATTCTTTTAAATGACCTGCACTTAAATAAACTGCCATAGTCGCATGATGCGCGGCAAAGCTTTCTATGCTCTCCTTCTCTGGCACTGGTGTGCGCCCTGCCATACGTGTGATAATGAGGCTTTGTGACACTTCTGGTACTGTCAGCTCTAAGTTAAGTGCTGCCGCCGCGCCAAAACATGCCGTCACGCCAGGACAAGTCTCATAACCTATTCCAAGCTCTTCAAGTCGGTCCATCTGCTCACGAATTGCACCGTAAATGCTCGGATCACCTGTATGGAGGCGCACCATCTTCTTTCCTTCTTCTTCACCCTTTTGCAATGCATCTATGACCTCATCAAGCGTCATATAGGCGCTATTTAAGCATTCGCATCCCTTCTTTGTATAAGAAAGCAGCTCAGGATTTACTAGTGATCCAGCATAAATAACAAGATCAGCCTCCTGCAAAAGCCGCATTCCGCGCACTGTAATCAAATCGGCAGCACCGCATCCTGCCCCTACAAATGATACCATATTTTCCTCTCAATCCGCAGCCTCATTTATGGCTGCTATGTTTTCTAAATGGTTGTCCCGCTAACCGTAACATTTTCGTGCTGCAGCTCATGTAAAAATTCTTCTGCGCCTTTGCTTTTTGCTAATTCACCATATTGGTTGTCATAGAGTATACATTCTATTTTCATCTTGCCTCCGGCACGTTTATTCGTATAATAGATGATTCTTTCCATTAGATATTCCATAACAGGCTTTGTCTTTTTTTCTTCTTCCAAATAGGCAATTGCCTCTGTCGTTGTCGCGCTATCCAAGATTTTCATCAGATTGTCACGGCTGACACCTGCGCGAAGTCCTGCTGCTGCAAGAAGCTCCACTCTGCAGTCTGCCTCTCGCGAATGTGTATTCATAATGCCGCCGGAAACCTTGATAAGCTTTCCGATATGTCCTGTAAGAAGCATTTTTTCAAATCCGCATTCCACCGCCATATCTATCGTCTCTCCAATAAAATTGCTGCACTTAACACTATCATCAAGATCATAGCCGTAGGTTTCCTTCATAAAATCGAGTCCATAGTTGCCCGGAGAGACAGCCGCTACCTGGCTATTCTGCGCATGTCTCATATTTAACTCAAGACGAATGGTATCAAGAAGCGCCTGACTGCTCATTGGCTCGACTACACCACTTGTGCCAAGCACAGAAATGCCGCCAACAATTCCAAGGCGCGGGTTAAATGTTTTTTCTGCCAGCTCTACTCCCTTTGGAATAGAAATAGTAACTTTTAAAGCACCCTTATAATCTGCCATATGGCAAACCTCTAACACCTCAGACTCAATCATCTGGCGCGGCACATGATTGATTGCGGCATTTCCAACTGGCTGATCCATGCCCGGTCTTGTGACACGGCCAACGCCAATTCCGCCGTCAATCTCTACGGTAGCATGGAGTGCTTTTTCTTTCGTTTCTTTCTGTTTTTCTTCACTCAGCGACTTTTCCGTTATATACGTCTTTGAATGTTCTATGTAGGATACTTCTGCATAGACAAGCGCGCCAGTCGTAATATCCGGATCATCTCCTCCATCCTTTTCAACCGCACAGCTAACGCTTTTCTCTTTTCTGGTAATCTCTAAAAGCTTTGCCTCAAACACGATACCTTTTGGTGTTACAATGGAAATTTTTTCTTTTTTCTTTCCTGTCAAAAGCATGTAGGCAGCTGCCTTAGATGCTGCTGCCGCACAGCTTCCTGTCGTAAATCCGTACCTCATACGCATTTTCGTCCAGAAAGCTCATAGAGGACCGCATTGCAGATGGCTGCCGCCACATTGCTTCCGCCCTTTCTTCCTTTATTTATAATATAAGGAATGTCAGTCTCCATGATTTCTTCCTTTGCTTCCACTACGTTTACAAATCCGACTGGAACACCTATTATAAAGGCTGGCTTATATGATCCTGCCTTGTACATTTCATAAAGCTTCATCAGCGCGGTCGGTGCATTTCCTACCACAAAGATAATAGGTTTGTTCCAAGAAGCAGCAATCTCCATGCTGACAGCTGCACGCGTTGTTTTCTGCTCCTTTGCCAGTTTTGCTACTGCCTCATCTGCCATCAGACATTTTGCTTCACATCCAAAGGCGGCTAATGTTTTTTTATTGATTCCAGACAATGCCATATTTGTATCTGTCACAATCGATGCTCCGCTTTTTATAAGTTCCTTTAGCTTATCAAGTGCACCTTCTGAAAATACAAGTGTATGCGCATAATCAAAATCGGCTGTCGTATGTATAGCGCGGCATATCACTGGTGCCAGTTTATTATCCAACTTGATATTTCGCTCATTTAATTCCGCTGCGATAATCTCAAAGCTTCGCTTTTCAATTTCACCCGGAAGAACAAATTCTGTTTTCATATAAGCCTCCTGCTAACAGAAAACCCGTCAGCAAATAAAGCTGACGGGAATTTCGCTATTATATTCATTTAATTTTGTTAGTCGTTTATTCGTTTTTTATCGTTAATGTACCTGCTGTCAAATCTTTGATGACCTCTCCTGCCAAAATCAGTCCTGCCACTGGCGGCACAAATGCAACACTTCCTGGAATATCTCTTCTCTCGGTACACTTATGCGCTGTTCCTGGCGGGCATACACAGTGAGAACGACAGCTTACGCTCATATCTTCCAATGGACGCACTGGCTTTTCAGTTGAATAGACAACCTTTAACTTCTTGACACCGCGCTTTTTTAACTCATGGCGCATAACCTTTGCAAGCGGACACATCGTTGTCTTATAAATATCGGCAACATGAAATTGTGTCGGGTCAAGCTTGTTTCCTGCACCCATGCAGCTAATCACAGGAACACCTGCCGCCTGTGCGCGCATGATGATTTCGATCTTTGCTGTAACAGTATCAACTGCATCGACCACATAGGAATATTCAGAGAAATCAAATTCATGCGCATTCTCAGGCAGATAAAAGCATTGGCGCATCTCTACCTGCGCATCTGGATTAATCTCCAGAATACGATCTCTCATGACCTCTACCTTATATTTTCCGATTGTCTTTCTCGTTGCTATAATCTGACGGTTGATGTTGGTTAAGCATACTTTATCATCATCTACAATTACAAAGGAACCAACGCCGCTTCTTGCAAGTGCTTCTACCACATAGCCGCCAACACCGCCAATGCCAAAAATGGCTACTTTGGCTCCTGCAAGCGCATTCATTCCCTCTTTTCCCAATAAAAGCTGTGTTCTTGAAAACTGATTTAACATTTCTTTCCTGCCTTTTCCTTTTGCATGTTTCTCTATCTCTGCCTTTGGTATCTTAGCATTGATAAACTACCATGTCAATAGGTTTATTCCCAACTGCTTTGCATAGGAAAGAAGTTCTTCATTGGCTTTCTCGAAGGCGCCAAAATGAGAGCGGCAACAGATTACATGGTCGCACTCTTTTAGCGTGGCTTTTGCGGCTTCTAGTGTCTTGCCTTGGATTGGCTCGAAACTTTTTGATGCTATTACATTAGCGGCGAGTGCCTTTGCGACTGGATAATCGAGGTCGTTTTCAAAGAGAATGCCTGTGGCAAATGGAATGTTTTTTCGCTGCAGTTTTCTGTAAATGTTTCGCCCGGTCCCGTCACCGGCGATGACAAAAACAGATGGCTTTCCATAAGGCTTTGGCAGTTCTGCATTCATGGTTTTCTCATCGAAGCTTCCTGACGATATACCAAACAGCTTTGAAATATATCCTTTTGTAAAAATTTCCTGTGGTGTTCCAAAACGCTCTGATGTCGTTCCATTCACGCAAAGAATATGATCGGAAATGCGCTCAGCGAGGTCTAACTCGTGAAGCGACATGATGACGGTCAACTTTTTCTGGTGCTTCATTTCCTGTAGAATTGATAAAAATTCCAACTTATATTTCACATCCAGATAGGAGGTCGGTTCATCCAAGATTAAAATCTGTGGTTCCTGACAAATTGCACGCGCAAGCATGACGCGCTGGCGCTGTCCATCGCTGATTTTGTTAAAGTCTAGATCCTTTATCTGTGTTATCTGCACCAGTTCCATTGCTTCATTTATCACCTTCCAATCGGACGAAGAAAGGATTCCAAAACGCCCCGTATAAGGATAACGGCCTGTCGCAACTACATCCTCACAGGTCATTTTTTCTGCGCGAAGCTTTTGTGTCATTACGACTGCCATGCTCTGTGACAGCTGTTGTCCTGACAGCCTTGACAATTCTTTCTGATCAAGATAAATGCTTCCGCCAAGTGTTTCAAGCTGTCTGGCAATGCTCTTTAGCACGGTGGATTTTCCAGCACCGTTTGGACCAATCAATGTGAGAATCTCACCCTGTTCAAGAGAAAATTCTATATTATCTACCACGATGTGCTTTTGATAGCCAACGCAAAGCTTTTTCGTTTGAAGATATCCTTTTTCACTCATCTTAAATTCCTCTTACTCTGCCGTTCTTTCTTTGTTTCTGCGAATCATAATCCAAAGCACAATTGGTGCACCAAAAATTGCTGTGACTGTGCTTATGCTAAGTTCAGTCGGTGCCATCACTGTTCTTGCTAACAGGTCACAAAATAAGCAGAATACACTTCCTCCTAAGAAACATGCCGGAATCATTAAGATCGGTTTTGTACTGGAAAGAAACTGCTTTGCCAAATGCGGCACGGCAATTCCTACGAAAGAAATTGGTCCTGCAAATGCCACGATACACGCAGAAAGAATACTTGAAAGAAGTACCATAGCCGTGCGAAGTCCCTTTACATTCACGCCGAGATTTTTAGCATACGATTCACCAAGCTGATATGCACTAAGAGGCTTTGACAATAGAAAAACGGCTGCCGATGTCACTGCCACAGTGACTGCCATCACAGTCACATTGTCCCAAGTTGTGCCTGAAAAGCTTCCTTTTGACCAGTTATGAAGATTAACAATTTGCGCATCATCAGCAAAGGTCACGACAAGTTCCGTTATGGCTGAACAGATATAGCCGATCATTACACCGGCGACAACAAGCATAGACATACTGTCGACCTTTCGCGATACCAGTAACACAAATCCCATTGAAATCATTGCTCCGACAAACGCTGCCACAATCATCATTCCAGAACTTACGCTAATGGCCTGTCCCATCAAAAATACCATGACAACCGATACGGTCATCTTTGCACCAGAGGAAATACCAAGAACAAACGGACCTGCAATCGGGTTATGAAAAAAGGTTTGTAATAGATAACCTGCCAGACCAAGCGCTCCTCCAAGAATCAGCGCAGCCAGCATTCTGGGCATACGAATATCCCACAGAATCCTGGCATTTTCAACTGTTTTTCCCTGAATGGATGCCACAATATCGAAAACCGGAATTGAAACACTTCCGATGCAGATATTTAATACACCAAGCAGCACCACACAGCCTCCCAAAAGGAGAAATACAATGATGTATCTTAGTTTTCGTTTTTGTTCCATCGTAAGCAATCTCCTTTCCGTCATCCATGTTTTATTTATTAGTCTAAACGATACAAATAGTTCATTTCTGTATCATCTGCACCTTGAAGCATGTTGTGAATGTCTTCAATTAAAAAGCCAATT
>OLVO01003850.1_pt1 | contig 11814 bp, 10 predicted proteins | sample 1672571 | NCBI WGS metagenome assembly OLVO01 (sample SAMEA3136700, study PRJEB25190) | human gut metagenome | biome: human gut; feature: human-associated habitat; material: faeces | place: Austria | collected 2013 | reverse complement strand
CAAAACAGGTAGCCGATATTTTCAGCCTGCATGTCCTATCTGTAATTTAGGTAGGTTGTCCTTTTACAAACGTAGCATGAAAAAACTCGTACAACAAAAAATCCTGTATTTTCAAGGGTTTTCCGCTGCGTTGTTCTTGCACAGTCGTACCATCTGCTGCCATGTCCTCCACAAGGTCGGCCATGGGGTCGCCCTTCACCGCCATGGACGCGGCGTTCCACGGAGATCCGGAAGCGGCGGTAGGGTAGACCCCCGCAGTGTGGTCCACAAAATAGGGCGCAAACGCCGAATCCTTCATCTGAGTATCCTTCAGATTCCGCGTCAACTGGTGGACGATCGCGCCGATCATTTCCAAATGCCCCAGTTCTTCCGTTCCGATATCTGTCAGCAGCCCTTTCAGCTCGTCAAAGGGCATGGCATATCGCTGGGACAGATACCGCAGGGACGCACCCAATTCGCCGTCGGGGCCGCCGTACTGGGAAATGATGATGGCGGCAAGCCGGGGATTCACCGCGGCAATTTTCACCGGATATTGCAGCTTCTTATCATATACAAACATGGTTACGCCTCCTTATTCGTCGTGTATTCCCACGGCCACGGGTCATCCAGCCATTGGTAGCTCTCGGATGTCTGCGGCGTGCCGTGGTTCAGGGGGCCAAACCGTTTCTGATATTCCGCCCGCACCTTTTCCAGAAGCTGCTGATAGCGGCGGTACAGCTCCAGCGCCTCCCGGTCGTCCCGATGGGTGTCCAGATACAGCGCCAGCTCCTGAACGGCAAAGGCCAGTGCCTGCATCTGCGACGAAGGCGTTTCCGGCAGCTCGTTCAGATTCACCATGCCCATGAAGGGGAGATCCAGCCCGGGGAACAGCGTTCCCCGTACCAGACCCTTCTGCGCCTCATACTGCGGTGGGTTTTCCAGCTGGAAGGGAACATAGGGATTTGCCAGCGGCGCCATGGCCGGAAGCCGCCCTTCACGGCCGTTTTCCACCTTTTTCTGGTTATCCAAAGGTCATTCCTCCTAACATTTTCGCAAGATTTGTCGCTCCGGGTCATTCTATGCGGTTTTTGCAAAAAGGTTCATGACGGCAGCGAGGATGCATAGACTTTGACGAGGTGGTGTCCATGATAAAGCGAAAACTCTGGGGGCTATTGTATATTCTGATCGTTCTGGGGACGCTGGCCGCGGCGCAGTGGGGGTGCCGCACCGTGTCCGTCATGGTCGAAGCCGCCCCGTTAAAGCGGGGAAACTGCATCATCATCGACGCGGGGCATGGCGGAGAGGACGGCGGTGCGACCTCCTGCCGGGGGGTGCTGGAAAGTACATACAATCTGGAAATTTCCCTCCGCTTAAATGACCTGTTCCACCTGCTGGGCTATGACACCCGGATGACCCGCACGACGGACACGTCCATCTACACGAAAGGGGAGACCATCGCCCAGAAAAAAATATCCGACCTGAAAGAGCGCGTGCGCATCGTCAACAAGACGGAAAACGCTCTGCTGCTGAGCATCCATCAAAACAATTTTACCGACAGCCGCTACAGCGGCGCGCAGGTGTTTTACGCCGGGACAGAGGGCAGCGCTCAACTGGCGAAACTGCTTCAGGAGAGGCTAGTCTCCACCCTGAACCCAGGCAGCAATCGAAAATGCAAAAAAAGCGACGGCGTTTATCTGATGGAACACATTGACTGCACTGGCGTGCTGATCGAGTGCGGCTTCCTGTCCAACGCGGAGGAGGAAGCTAAACTCAGCTGCGGCACGTATCAGAAAAAGCTTTGCTGTGTCATTGCGGCAACGGTCAGTCAATATCTATCGAACACTTGACCGAATAGGTTTTCGCTGATATAATAGAGAAAACAGACCAAAGGAGAAACACAATGGCGAAAACGAAAACTGTTTTTTACTGCACCAACTGCGGCAATGAGACCCCCAAGTGGATGGGACGCTGCCCCAGCTGCGGCGCGTACAATACCATGGAGGAACATGTGGAAAAGCCTGTGGCCGCCGGCAAGGCGAAATCGGCTCCCGTGGGCATGAGCCGGAAGCCCCAGCGCATCCGGGAAATCACCAGCGACGGAGAAATCCGGTTTTCCACCGGCATGGGGGAATTGGATCGGGTTCTGGGCGGCGGCGCGGTTGCAGGCAGTCTGGTGCTGGTGGGCGGCGCTCCCGGCATCGGCAAGTCCACGCTTTTGCTGCAAATTTGCAGCAGTCTGTGCGTCGGCCGTCGGGTGCTGTACGTGTCCGGCGAGGAAAGCGAGCGGCAGCTGAAGCTTCGGGCAGAGCGTCTTGGCGTTGCGCCGGAAGAACTTTTTATTCTCTCGGAAACAAGACTTTCCGACATTGTGGACGCCGCAGAAGCGATGAAACCCGATATTCTCATCGTAGACTCCATCCAGACCCTCTATAATGAGGAAAACGAGTCCTCCCCGGGAAGCGTCTCTCAGGTGAAAGACTGTACCATGACCATGATGCAGCTGAGCAAGAGTCAGGGCATCACGGTGTTCGTGGTGGGGCATATCAATAAAGACGGCAATATCGCAGGCCCCAAGGTTCTGGAGCACATGGTGGACTGCGTCCTGTATTTTGAGGGCGACCCCAACACGTCCTACCGTCTCCTGCGGGCGGCAAAGAACCGTTTCGGCTCCACCAATGAGATCGGCGTGTTTGAAATGCTGGACGACGGCTTGGCCGAGGTGCCCAACCCGTCCCAGATGCTGCTGGAAGGACGCCCGGAGGGGGCAAGCGGAACCTGCGTGGCCTGTGTTATGGAGGGAACCCGCCCGGTATTGGCCGAAGTTCAGGCATTAGTGACGAAAACAACTTTCAATGTCCCCCGACGGGCGGCTGACGGTTTTGATTTTAACCGTGCGGTTCTGCTCATGGCCGTGACAGAAAAACGGGCCGGGATGAAGCTGAACCTGTTTGACGCATATATCAACGTGATCGGTGGATTACGGCTTGATGAGCCCGGTGCAGACCTTCCGGTCGTTTTGGCTGTGGCATCCTCATACCGGGATGTTCCCATTGCGGACGATCTGGCAGCAATAGGGGAGGTGGGACTGACCGGAGAAATTCGCGCCGTGTCCCATTTGAATCAGCGTTTGGCGGAAATTATGCGGCTGGGCTTCAAAAAATGTATCATCCCCAAGAGCGGATCAGACAAGGCAGAGATTCCCGCCGGTCTGACGGTGTATCGCGTCAAGAATCTGCGTGAAGCCGTCGAAAATGCACTGTAATATGCAGAAATACAGATTGTGCAACTGATAGTTGACATATAATTCAAGAATAAATTAGTAAACAAACGAATAAATCGTAAAAAGGCAGGGAACGAAATCCCTGCCTTTTTACGATTATGGATTTTATGAGACGACTAAGAGGGGAGGAGGGCTACAGAAAATAGCCCACCAGCAGCCCCAACAGGAAGCAGGCAAATCCAACAATGGCCAGTTCCGCTGGATTCCTGCGGTACTTTGTCCGAAAAACCTTTTTGATAACTGGCTTTTCCACATACTGCACTACGGTTTTTTCCACCGGTTTTTCTACAACCTTCTCAACGACCCGCACTACAGGCTTTTCGATAACCTTTTCGACGGTTTCCACCGCCTTTAGAACTACAGGAGGCCGTCTGCCGTAGTTTCTGCGGCCAGTTGTGAGGTACTCGATGTCCGTGTCAAGTACCTCAGCCAGCCGGATCATCTTGAGCGAGTCCGGACTTGTCTGATCGTTTTCCCACTTGCTGACGGCCTGACGCGACACATCCATGGCTTGTGCAAGCTGTCCCTGAGATAGATTCTGCATTTTTCGAAGCTCGGTAATCCGTTCACCAATCGACATAATTGTATTTTCTCCACTATTACTTTGTCAATTATTGGTTGCTATCGTTATTATCTTCCATTTTATCAGAAAAGTCAAGCTTGGAAAGGGGATTCGCCTCTGCGGCGATTTTCAGCTCTGTGCTTTCAATATGCGTGTAAATCTGAGTCGTGTTCAGGTTCTCGTGGCCAAGGACTTCCTGAACAGTTTTGACGTCTACGCCGCCGGAAAGCATCATAGTTGCCGCCGTATGACGCAGTTTATGGGCAGAATATTGGGTAGAATCCAGTCCAGCCTGTAAAAGCGCTTTTTTCACCAGACGATGAACGGCCGTCACACTGATCCGGTTATTGTCCCGTGAACCAAACAGTGCCCGATTGTCTGTAAGCACTTTCTGATTGCGTTCCGGAAGATAGGCGTCGATCGCTTTCCGGCAGGCAGAGCCAAAATAGACAAACCGTTCTTTGTTGCCCTTGCCAATGACGCGGATTCTGTCTTCATAAACGTCCGACAGGTTCAGATTCACAAGTTCGCTGCGCCGTATCCCGCAGTTGAGAAACAGCATCAAAATCGCATAATCCCTTTTTTCGTTCTGCCCGGACACCGATTTCAACAGCGCGGCGGACTGTTCCATGGTAAGATACTTGGGGAGACTTTTGCGAAGCTTTGGATATTCCAGATCTGCCACAGGGTTCTCCTGCAGCTGCTTGGTTCGTGTGGTCAGATATTTATAGAAGGACTTAATGGACGAAAGCTTTCTGGCCCTTGCGGCAGGGGAAATTCCGTACTCCGGAGCAGCTGAATCCGGGTTAATTGCCCGGTCATTGGCCAAATAGGAAAGAAAGTCGAAAATATCCGATGTGTCGATATCCCGGATAAATTGAATGTCAATTTCCTTGATATCGATGTCATCCAGATTCGTGCTCATTGGCATATCATTCCGCATAAGCTTGATGAAGCGCAAGAACATTCTCAAATCCAGATAGTACTCCGAAATTGTCAGCGGCGACTGACCCTTGATATTTTCGTGGTAAATCAAAAACTCCCGCAGCACCTGGGGACAATCATGGTATCGCTGCATAAGAACCTCCTGTAAACTTGATTGATGCCATCATTATAGCATACATCCGCTTTAAACGCAACAAAATTTTTATTTTGTTGCGTTCGTTTTGATAAAGGATTATTATGGCTTCAATTGCATTTACAAATGTGTTTCTGTCCTCCCCTCGGCCTGATGCTGGGATTCTCGACTTTGACAGTCTGCAAATTGTGCCGTCCGACTTCTGGCGCAGACATTTCCTTGTGCATGACGATAGCTTCCGTAAGCTCGGCAATTGTGATTTCTATCGTGGCGTTTGGTACTTTGCCCCCATTTGCGGTGACACCTCCTTCATGTATGTCACCCGAGATGATGCCACAAAGTCTTGGTTGGCAATTCCCCTTTGCGCTTCTCCCCTTCCCGCATATACAGCACGAAGCCCCGGAACTGCTGCACGGCCGTTCCGGGGCTTCCCTATTTATTTTCCTGAAATCAGGCCTTGGCTTCGCTGTTGTGCTTGCTGGCAACGTAGCTTCTCATGGAATTGACCACGATGGTCGCGCCAAGGACGATGAGCAGCACTGCGATGATGAGCTGCAAGCCGTTGGCAATGAACACTGCACCCCAGGTCGTTTCACCGGCGGGGATGGTGACCGCCGCCGCGTTCCGGATGGCGCTGACCATGGCCATCAGCCGCTGCACCAGCGCCGTGAAGGTGACGCAGAGCATGATGATCAGCGGCGGGAACAGCATCTTGTTGCTGCGGCCCGTGACCTTGAGGAAAACGCACAGCGTGATGAGAACCAGTGCGGAAAGCAGCTGATTGGCCGAACCGAACAGCGGCCAGATGTTGGAGTAGCCGATCTGCGTGAGCACATAGCCCAACACAAGCGTCAGAACCGTGGAGAAGTAGGTATTGCACAGAAGCTTGCGCCATGGTTCGGCGTGCGCCATATCGTCCACGGTGAACAGCTCCTGAAAGCTCATCCGCGCAATACGGGCAACGGCATCAAGGCTCGTCAGGGCAAGAGCGGAGACGCACATGGTCATAAAGACCGTGGCGGCGTAGGTCGGGACGCCGAACATCTGAAAGAAGCCCGCAACGCCACGGCTGAAGATCTGGAACGGAGTACCGGCGGCGGGGGTGCCATCCGCAGCAGCGGCTGCACCGGCCACGCAGAGGGCGAGAACGGCAAGCAGGCTCTCCAGAACCATGGCGCCGTAGCCGACCTTGAGCATGTCCTTCTCGTTTTCAACGGTCTTGGAGGATGTGCCGGAGGAAACAAGGCTGTGGAAGCCGGACACCGCACCGCAGGCGACGGTGACGAACAGAATCGGGAACATGGTGCCGAGCTTTTCGTTGTTGAAGCCTGTGAAAACGGGCAGGTTCATCGTCGGGTGCGCGACAAACAGGCCAATGACCGCGCCTGCAATCATTCCGATGAACATGAAGGTGGTCATGTAGTCCCGGGGCTGCTTCAGAAGCCACATGGGCAGCACGGCGGCGAAGAAGATATACACAAAGGTGATGTAGCTCCATGCGGTCTTGTCGAGGACGAGGGGGCAGTTCATGCCTACGGCGAAGGAAGCGGCGATGCAGAGGATGCCGACGACGGCTTCCTTCCAGCCGGAGAGGTTCAGCTTCTTCTGCACAAGACCGAAGACGACGGCGAACACCATGAACATGATGGACACCATACCGGCAGCGCCGTTGGTCTTGGCGGTGTCGGCGAGCTGCGTCACGCCATCGGCCACGGTGTAGGCGTTGAACGTGCCGGCAACCATATCGGCAAAGGCCGCAATGACGATCAGGCAGAACAGCCAGCAGAACAGCAGAAACAGTTTGCGTCCCAGCTTGCCGATGTATTTTTCAATGAGCATACCCATGGACTTGCCTTCGTTCTTGACGGAGGCGTACAGTGCGCCAAAGTCTGTCACAGCGCCGAAGAACACGCCGCCGATCAGCACCCACAGCAGCACCGGCAGCCAGCCGAACGCGGCGGCCTGAATGGCGCCGGTGACAGGGCCTGCGCCCGCAATGGAGGAAAACTGATGGCTGAAGACCGTCCAGCCGTTGGTGGGGACGTAATCCTTGCCGTCGTTGTACTTAACGGCGGGCGTCTGCGCTTTGGGGTCGATGCCCCATTTCTTAGCCAGCCAGCGGCCATAGAGCGCATAGGCGGCGACAAGAGCGACCGCCGCGATCAGCACGATTACAAGTGTGTTCATGTGATTTCCCTTTCTTTCCTAAAAAAGCTGTGTTCTTCGTCAATGCCGGGAGCAAAAAGAAAAGCCCCGCCTCTGCCGCAGGTTTTCCACAACGAAAACCCATCGCAAAGACGAAGGCCAATATCGCGGCGATATCCGCCGCAGATCTCAACTTCCGCGTTACCACTTTGCTTGCCGGAAAACCGGCCTCTCAACCGCTGCCCGAAAATCGGAGAGCGTTCCCCGTTAACGGAGGGATACCGGCTGCAATTACTCGGCGCAAGCGCCTTTCACCGCGGCTGCTCACAGGGGATGGCCTGCCCGTTCCTTGCTGCCGTTTTGCACCACCAACGGCTCTCTGAAAGCGGTGATCCGGGGAAGTCGTGTCCTGCTCAAAGCATTTGACGAAATGTTAGGTGTATAGTATCACTTTCTTTGTGATTGTCAATACGGTTTTTCTGTTTTTGGGTGATTTTGGTAAAGGAAATGAAATTTGCCTGTTCCGGCCGCGTGGATTTAGGTAGAATACAAAGGAAAAATGCACGATATTACCTTGATACAAAGAGCTGCCTGCGCAGAAATGCGCAGGCAGCTCTTTTGCTTGGCTCCCACAATTGCGTGAAATCTATTTATGTTTCAGACGTTCTAGTATTACAGAGGTTGGGAGCAGAATGATCAAAATAAATTCTATGTCGGACCTCGCAAACATTTTAGAAATTCACCATTATTTCGTGATACCTCTGCGAGTTTTTATACAGCTCTGTGTCCTGATTATACCCATTCGTATATCTCGCAATTATGCGAACTTTGGGATTTCTCTCAGAGGTGACTGTTGCAGAAGTTCTCGAATCACCGGAAGACGCACCGATTAAAGCTCCAATATCACCCGCGATTGCTCCACCAAGAACGGCTCCTCCAATAGATGGTGAATTTCTTGTTATTGCGGAGTATGTATATATATCCTTTCCATCTTGAACTTTCACCGTGTCAAAGCGGATCGTGCTAGGTTCTATATTGGCAGCGCATTCAGGGTAAAGCGCCAAGAGCATCCTAATAAATGCATCCCAAACTCTTTCTTCTGCAATTGGTTCGTGCTCTCCAACGCATATACCAGCAGTACTTGTTGTTTGCAGAACAGCTCGAACACCATTTCTTCCGACATAAAATCTACATTTGCTCTTGAATAACGTGTGGTATTCAGGCTTCCAGCCCTTCGGAATGCGAAACTTCCCAGCAAAATTAGCATTCGAACCCTTAGTGCTTCCGCCCATTCGGGAAATCGTATTTTTGATTGCGGCTGCATTTTCTTCAGGTGTCATGTTCGTTGTAAAGGTAAATAGCATTGTACCCATGATTGCTCAGTTTCCCCCTCCTTTTCGGTCTTTGGTAATCCTTTTGTCGTAGCCCCTCTGGAGTTTTCATCACAAATGCAGGGAGCACAACATATGACTTTAATATACACTATAAAAATCTACCCGTCAATATAGGAGCTAAAATATTTATAGTTGGAAAATCTCGTGCTCAAATGACGCAGTCTTCACATCTGCACACTCCCGCACTCGCCGACCCTCACGTATCCTCCCAGTCCCGAAAATTTACAAAAATGTCTCTTTACTTTTCCTGAAAAACTCTGTAAAATATGGTCATGTATTAATCCAATCAGGAGGAATCATTATGAGCGTAAAGAGAATCGGTGTGCTGACTTCCGGCGGAGACGCGCCCGGTATGAACCCTTGTGTCCGTGCGGTCGTCCGTACTGCGCTGTATCACGGATTGGAATGCTACGGTATCCGCCGGGGCTGGAACGGTCTCATCACCGGCGATATCGTTCGTCTGGATGAAAAGAGCGTTTCCCATACGATCAATCGGGGCGGTACCATTTTGTACACTGCCCGCAGTCAGGAATTCATGACCGAGGAAGGTCAGCGCCGGGCGGTCTCTACCTGCAAATTTCTGGGACTGGACAGCATCATTGCCATCGGCGGCGACGGCACCTTCCGGGGCGCGCAGGCGCTGAGCAAGTACGGCATCAACGTCATCGGCATTCCCGGCACCATCGACAACGATATCTCCTGCACCAACTACTGCATTGGCTTCGATACCGCCGCCAACACCGCCATTGAGTGCATCGATAAGCTGCGGGACACCATGCAGTCCCACGAGCGCTGCTCCGTCGTGGAGGTCATGGGCCGCAACGCCGGATATCTGGCCATGTACGTCGGTCTGGCCGTGGGCGCAACTGCTGTTCTGGTTCCCGAGGAGCCTATCGATTTCGAGCGGGACGTGATCGAGAAGATCCGTCAGGCGCGGTTCAACGGCTTCACCCATTACATGATCGTCGTTGCCGAGGGTGCTGGCTCTGCCGCCGACATTGCGGCGAAGATCAAGGACGCCATCGACCTCGACCCTCGCGTGACCGTTCTGGGTCACATTCAGCGCGGCGGCTCCCCCACCGGACGCGACCGCGTCAACGCCACCAAGATGGGCTATCTGGCCGTAGAGCTGCTGCTTCAGGGCAAGACCAACCGCATCGTCTGCACCCACATGGGCGATTTTACCGATGTGGATATCAGCGAGGGCTTGGCTATGAAGAAGAGCATCCAGAAGATGGAAGTGGATGTTCTGGCGGCCATGACCGGAATTTAAGCTCTGACACAATACATAAATCCGCACCCCGTTTTTGATGGGGTGCGGATTTTTCGTGGCGATTATTTGAATCCGAGCAGGCCGCCGATGCTGCCCAGCAAAACCAGCAGATCGTCCAGCGACCACTCGTCCAGATTCTTGTACTTCGGCGTGGTGATGGCAGAACCTTTGCGGACGGTCATGGTGCTGTCGAAGCCCTTCTGGCTGTTAATGCCGATCAGGGCCGCAAAATCCTTTGTCTGGATTTGGAAACCGTCCTGCGCCTGAGTGAGGTTCATGGAAATGGGCGATTTCCCCGGAAGCGTCAGCACCATGTCCCCGGTCTTCGGCTGCCAGTCGCAGGAAATAGACTGAGTGCCGAATGCGGCGGTTTCGGTGTGCGCACCGTCTGCTCCCCGTGCGCCGATCTTATAGGAAAATGCGGACTTTTCCCCGTTTTCCAACTTTTCGACCGCAATGGACACGTCGCCCTGCGCCGCGTCCAGCCCCAAATCCAGTCTGAGGGCTGCCCGGTTCTCCCCTGCCCTGCCGTCACAGCGGACGGCGACCAACGTCTTGCCATAGAGATAGAACGAAGCGTTAATGTCCCCCTGAGAAAGTCCGCCGGTGTCCATCAGATATCCGAGAAGCGTCCCCGCCTGTTCGCCGGTGGCACTGTAATCAAAGCGAAGGCATTCCAGACTCTGGCCGTCCACCGTCAGCGTCTCCTTGTGGACGTCACTTTTCAGCACCAGCAAACCCAGTATCAGCTTGTGAATGTCCTCTTCCTGCATCTCCGGAAGCTGGGGAATCTGCCGGGTGCGGTTCATATATACTTGCAGCTTTTCCACGGAGGAATCCAGCTTGCTGAGGGTCGCACTGGGAATCAGCCGGGAAAGCAGCGGAAACGAGCGGACGTCTGAGGAAAACGTGTCGTAGGTGATGCCGTAATAGCCGCCCTTGAAGAGATATTCGGAGGTGATGGCGGCGAACTCTTTGTCCAGATAGGCCGACAGATTCAGCGCCTTTCCGTCTATCCGGATCGTACCATCGGCGAGGATCTGATTGGAGGTCAGGTCGGTCTGAACCTGCATATCGTACTGAACGCCGTCTGAAACGGTCAGTGCCAAAGACGTTGTGTTCCTCCCGCTTTCATCATACCCCTTGGCAAGAATCGGGACGGGGCTTTCCGCCAGCCGCTGTTCCAGCTTGGACAGCGCGTCATCGGCGGCATTTGACAGCGTCATTCTTGGCGACAGATACAGAAACCAAAAAAGCGCCGCTGCCAGAAGCAGAACCGCCGGAATGAGCAGAAGCAGCCATTTCTTCTTTTTCATAGGAATCACGACCTTTCGCCTACTACTATATCATGGATTGTCAACAAGAAACAAGGCCAGCCGGAACGGCTGGCCATTTTACTTCATCCATTCAGCAAGGATTTGCTCCGCATTTCGCTGCTCAAACGCCATTATAAAAGAAAACGTCTTGCTTTCTCTTTTTACCGTTGCATCTTCTTCTGCCCATTCCGGCATCTGAACGATTCCGCTTCCTTCGATTCTACAGATATCTCCCTTGACATCAATGGAATGGATATCGGTTTTACGGATTCTATAAACGAATTTATCTTCCTCTCTATAAACCGCACGTTTGCTGCTGTAGGCCGCTGGCTCCTGGGGGCCTACCCTCCAAAAAGCATACTCCAAGGTATCTTCGCCCAGCAGCAATGATGCGTTTGCATAGCTGGTATACGGAAACGCACACCAATATTTTGCCGTATTCTTGACGGACAATCCGCAGAAAAAAGGCACACACGCAATGCATATGGCGCTTCCAATAAAAGCCATGATTCCATCCACCGAAGTAGGATGCCTAATCAGCAGGCCTATGGTCCCGCCTAAGACTCCGACTGCAGCGATGAACAGTACGGTAGCGAGAGCGATCCGTATCTTCCATTTCGGGTGGTTTCGGCAGATATCTTTTAGAATCCGTTTCCTTTCCGCAAGATCAGGCGTCAGTGTTTTCATTCCGGTCTCCATATCTTCTCCGTCATTTCTCTCCGTAAATTCCGATTTCATACTATTTCTCGATAAAATGGTTAACACCATTTTATCCTGCGAATTCTTC
>OLVO01003846.1_pt1 | contig 11823 bp, 7 predicted proteins | sample 1672571 | NCBI WGS metagenome assembly OLVO01 (sample SAMEA3136700, study PRJEB25190) | human gut metagenome | biome: human gut; feature: human-associated habitat; material: faeces | place: Austria | collected 2013 | reverse complement strand
ATCAATATAAATTCCCGAAACGGCTCTTAAAATCTTACTTTTTGACAGACGCATAAGTGCCATCAGAATACCGATTACCAAACCCAACAATACCGAGAAAAGAGATATTAAAAGCGTATATCCCAATCCACTAACAAACCACTGCCAACGTCCGTCTACCACAAATGTAGAGTTCAAGCGGTTTAACAAATCAACAACCCAAGCAGGCATATCTTCAACTCCTAATGTATTTTTATTTCAATACTCTATATAATATCAAAAATTGCCCTAAATATCAATACTTATTTGAAATTTTCTACATTTTGATGTATAACAATTCATTTTAGGATTGCAAAAAGGTTAAAATAATGATATAATATATATAAGACTGGTTTAGGGAGGGATATTATGAATAACGATATGTTCGGAAAATGCGGTATGACACAGTTTGTCGGTGTCGGCGTTTGCGATACAATCGGTCTTTATATCGCCAATATTGATGACGATTTAAGAAAGCAAATGAATATCCCTGAAAAGTTCCACGCGGTCGGTCTTATCGGTTCCCGTACAGGTGCGGGAGCACAAATTCAAGCCGTTGATGATGCGGTTAAAGCTACTTCGACAGAGGTTATCTCTATCGAAATTCCGCGTGATACAAAAGGCTGGGGCGGTCACGGAAACTTTATCATAATCGGCGGTGAAACACCTGCCGACGTTAAGAGAGCCGTTGAATTAGCGCTTGAATACATAGACATAAATGCCGGCGAAATATACATAAGTGAAGCAGGTCATATGGAATTCCAGTACAGTGCAAGGTGCGGTGAGGCTATCAATAAGGCATTTGATGTGCCGATAGGCAGACCGTTCGGCTTTGTATGTGCGTCACCTGCTCCGATTGGTATGGTAATCGCAGATATTGCGTTAAAATCTGCCGGTGTCGAATTGATAAAAACACTTCGTCCGGACAGCGGTACAAGCCATTCAAATGAAGTGATTATAATTTTCACAGGTGAGGCGTCAGCGGTTAAAACCGCCGTCACAGACGCACGTTCCGCAGGAATGCAACTTCTGCGTTCACTCGGTTCTGAACCTTTGCCTGTAACAAAACCATATATTTAAGCTAACAAAAAAAATCACATCATATGATGTGATTTTTTGAATATTATGTTTTTTATTTTGAAACCAGCACAAGCTCATCATTTTTTTCTATTATCGTACTTCCGACAGGAATAACGACATCATCACCGCGTTTTATCATAATCACAAGATAGCCGTCGGGAAATTCAATTTCAGCCATACTTTTTCCACGCCAATTTTTTCTGTCATTCGCTGAAATCTCCCTAAAACGAACATCACCGTTTATTCCGTGTGACGGTGCACCGAGAATTATCGTATCACCCTCATATATTACCGTTTCACCGTTCGGAATAATCGTTTCGTCATTTCTGTAAATCGCCGCAAAAAGCATTTGCGGAGGAAGTGAAATATCCTTTACCGCACGGTCAATCCATCTGTTACCGCTGTCAATATTCAAGCGAATAAAATTAATTTCCGTTTCGTCCGAATAGTCGTTAAACGTTTTCAGTACAGAACCGGTCTTGTCAATCATATTCGTTTTACTTGCGACAAACGGGAGAAGCGACCCTTGCAGCGTAATTGAAAACAATACAATGCAAAATGCAATATGGAAAATGTCCTGCTCCATTGTCACACCGCCTACCATAGCCATTATTGCGAACACGATTGACGCCGCACCTCTGAGACCTGCCCACGACACAACAAGATATTGTGAAATTTTTGTTTTAAACGGTGCAAGCACAGTCGCAACCGCCAACGGTCTTGCAACGAACGTGATAAACAGTGCTATAAATATTGACGGCAACAAAACAGTTAATATTTTTGACGGGAACGACAAAAGTCCCAAAAGGAAAAATATAAGCATTTGCATAAGTCCGGTCATTCCGTCAAAAAAATGTACAAGTGATTTTTTATTATGTATGTTCTGATTTCCCAAAACGATACCTACTATGTACGCACTGAGATAACCGTTTCCGCCGACCAATGTCGGCAATGCGTACGCAAGCACCGCCACTCCAAGCACAAACGCCGCGTCAAAACCCGATGTATTAAAAGTGAAATGTTTCATAAACCATACTGCACCGAGTGCAATAAGAAAGCCAATCAAAACGCCGAAAACAATTTGTGCGGCGATACTGTAAACCATCTGTCCGACACTGTTTTCACCCTTCATAAACGACAGAACTATAACGGTCAGCATATATGCAAACGGGTCATTACTTCCGCTTTCCATTTCAAGCATTGACGCAGTGTTATACTTCAAGTTAAGATTTTTTGAACGCAGTACCGAAAACACAGACGCCGCGTCAGTAGAACTCATAACCGCACCGATAAGCATACTTTCGAGCAATTTTATTTTTAAAACAAAAAAACAAAACACTGTTGTAAGAGCCGCCGTGAAAATAACTCCCACGCTCGACAACAACAGTGCCTTTACTGCCACAGGTTTAGCCTCGCTTAATTTAGTGCCGAAACCTCCGTAAAACATAATAAATACAAGCGCAACAGAACAAATCTGTTCTGCAAAGCTATAATTTTCAAAAGGAATTTTAAGTATTCCGTCCGAACCGAACACCATACCAAGTGCAATAAACGCAATAAGTACAGGCATTCCGATTTTGTTTGATAACTTATTTGCAAGTACGCAAATTATAATAACAGCCGCCGAAAGCAACAGTGATATGTTAAACATAAATACCTCCTTAAATACTTTTTATAGAGTTATGTTAACATAAAACTGCCGATATTTCAAGCCTTAATTCTGTGTTTTTACAATTTTTTCAAGTCTGTTTATGATATATGCGATAGCACCGCCGTTGTTAGACGGTGCTAAATTGTCCGCAATTTTTTTCACGCTTTCTTCTGCGTTCTCAACTGCATACGAAATTCCCGCTACTTCCAACATTGAAATATCATTCATATTGTCACCGACAGCTATAATTTTGTTCTGCTCAATACCGATTTTTTTCGCCATATCAAGCATTCCCTTACCCTTTGAAACTCCGTTCGCAACAACGTCAAGATACTTGTCACCGCTTCTGACCGCATAGCCGTTATCATATTCGGTTCTGTATATCGGCTCGTACTTGTCAAGCAATTCTCTTTCACCAATCAAAAGCACCTTTATCCAAGGTCTTTGCCAAATTTCATCGGGTAAACTATAAACAACCTCATAGCTGCGTGTCAAAAATCGCTTTGTTTCCTCACATTCTCTGTAAACGTACACAATTTCATCACTGTACACTTCCAAACCTATTTGCGGAAAATCATCATATACACGCTTTATTGCCTGTTTTCTGTTTTCCTCAATAAATCGTTCAAATACCGCACAATCTTTTTCATAGTCATATATCTTCGCACCGTTATGTAATACCGCCGGTGCATTTATGTGCAAATTCGGCATATATGCACGAACTGCCTCAACCATTCTTCCCGTTGCGACAGTAAACCGTCCGCCGTTTTTTATGAAATAATCTATCGCTTGTCTGTTTTCTTCAGATATGGTGTGATTGTCATCAAGCAACGTTGCGTCCATATCCGAAACAAGCAAATAATCCGAAAATTTACCTTGCATTATTTTTCCACCTTGTAAACCTTTATCCATAATCTCGGTATATCAATAAAATGAATACCGTCAGACGATTCAAGCAAGCTGTTATCGTCACTCGTTTGACATTTTAGTTTTCTCATACCGTATCTCGCAACATCTACACGTGCTCTTTCTTCTCTTGTACCCAGATTGGCAACAATAAGATATTTTTCATCATGATAACAACGTACAAAACCGTACACGTGTCCGACTTTATGAACACATTCAAAATCGCCGATTGAGAATGCCTTTGAACTGTTTCTCAATTTAATCATATTCTTATAGCGTTGTCTGATTCTTCCGTCCTTGTCAACTTCGTCAACATTATCCCATGGATATGTCTGACGGCAGAACGGATCGCCATATCCCTGCATACCGATTTCGTCACCGTAATATATACAAGGCACACCAGGAAGCATCATCTGCAGTCCGACTACTAAAGTTGCTTTTTCCTTAGCAAGTTCAAGTGCATAGCCGTCAAGTTTAAAGCTCGCCTGAAAATCTTTTGATATTTCGTGTCTTGACGGTGCATCACCCATACGGGTCATTATTCTTTCGACATCGTGACTTGTTATTATATTCAAAAGCGAATAATAAGCAGGTGCAGGGTAATTTTCTTTAATGCTCATAAGACGTGCGTCAAATTCTTCAACGTCAATTCTTCCGCTTACCGCGTCAATCAACGCTCTGCGCATTGGGTAATTCATAACGGAGTCAAGCTCCTTACCCAAGAAATATTCACGTCTTTCACCGTAAGCGGACTTATTTGACGCGTCTTCCCAAACTTCACCTATAATAACTGCATCTTTATCGGCTTTCTTTACGTTTTCTCTAAGTTCTTTAACGAAAAATCCCGGTAATTCATCGACAACATCAAGTCGCCAACCGGACGCACCGTTCTTTATCCATCTTTTAACGATTGCATCTTTGTCCGAAAGCAAATACTTACGACATTCTTCACTGTGTTCTTCAATCTGCGGAAGTGTCGTCATTCCCCACCATGATTCATACACATCAGGCCAATCCATAAATCTAAACCAAGTGTAATACGGTGATTCTTTCGACTGATAAGCGCCTACGCTGTCATATTCGCCGTATTTATTAAAATAACGGCTGTTACTTCCCGTATGGTTAAATACACCGTCAAGAATTATGCGTATTCCCATTTCTTTTGCTTTTGAGCAAAGCTCTTTAAATGTTTCCTCATCACCAAACATCGGATCGATTGTTTCATAATCGCCCGTATCATATTTATGGTTTGAGTATGCTTTGAATATCGGATTTAAGTAAATTACCGATATTCCCAAATCTTTTAAATACGGCAATTTTTTAATTACACCTTTCAAATTACCGCCGAAAAAGTCATTTGCTTTATACTCACCGCCAAATTGTTCGGCTTTATAAAACGGTTGTTCGCCCCAATTACGCTTTATTATATCTGTACGATTTCCTAAAAATTCTCCGTTTTCGTTGCCGTTGCAAAATCTGTCTACAAAAATTTGATACGCAATACCGGTTTTAAACCAATCCGGGGTTTTGTAATCTTCGTTATAAACAGTTATCTGATATGAATTACTCGGTGAATTGAAACACATTTCACCAATTCCGCCGAGTTGTTTTGAATTGTTGCCGTAATAAACCATACCTCTTTCGGTTTCAAGTTCAAAATAATACCAAACAAGTCCTGCTTTTTCAGGCATTTTCACGTTCACCGAATATATGCAGTGGTCACCGACATCAAAAATATACGGCATATCCTTTCGGACTTCGCCCTTGCCATCCTCCATATAGACAAGACGAACCGCCGACGGAATACCCGCGCCTGACACAGCCAAACGCAATCTGACTTCACCGCCGCAAGTCACCGCTCCAAAAGGAAATCTATAAAATTTTTCTCTGGAATTATGCTCTATATCCATATTTACCCCTTTATCGTAAAAGAAGTGACCTAAGTCACTTCTTTATTTTTATTATTTAATTGGTGTCAAGTGCCAAATGTTCTTATTGTAATCTTCAATAGTTCTGTCACTTGAGAAGAATCCTGCACTTGCAGTATTCAAGATTGCCTTTTCAATCCACTTATCTCTGTCTTGATAATCAGCAGACATCTTTTCTTGAGTCTTCATATATTCTTCAAAATCTCTGATTACCATATATGTGTCAGGGAATCCGTAGTCACCGAACAACAATGTTTGATACAAATCTCTGAACATTTGGTTGCTGCCCGGAACGATTGAACCGTCAACAAGCTGTTCAAGTGCGTGTCTTAGGCTTGCGTTTGATGAGTAGATATTCTTAACTTCATCAGTTCCCGCATACTTAACTCTTGCGGCAACTTCGTCAGCCTTTAGACCGAAGATATATATATTGTCTTCACCGACCTGTTCAAGCATTTCAACGTTTGCGCCGTCAAGTGTACCGATTGTAAGTGCACCGTTAAGCATAAACTTCATGTTACCTGTACCCGAAGCTTCCTTACCAGCTGTTGAAATTTGTTCTGAAATATCAGCCGCAATGATAAGTTTTTCAGCGATTGATACGCTGTAATTTTCAAGGAATACAACTTTAATCTTATCCTTAACTCTCGGATCGTTGTTAATCATATCTCCGACTGAGTTAATAAGCTTGATAATAAGCTTTGCTCTTTTATAACCCGGAGCAGCCTTTGCACCGAATATATATGTCTTTGGATAGTAATTTTCAGCATATACGTTATCTTCAATAATTCTGTTGTATTCTGCAAGAATATGAAGTACGTTCATCATCTGACGCTTATATTCGTGCAATCTCTTACACTGTACGTCAAAGATAGAATCAGGATTTACAACTATATCGTTGTGTTCCTTAATATATTGTGCAAGTCTAACCTTGTTATTACGCTTAATTTCAGCAAATTGCTTCTTGAATGCAGGATCTTTAGCATATTTCTTTAGCTTTGAAAGTTCTGAAGCGTCCTTGATCCAATTCTTACCTATCTTTGAAGAAATAAGCTCAGTAAGTTCCGGGTTACAGTTAGCAATCCATCTTCTGAATGTAATACCGTTTGTGATTGCATAGAAGTGGTCGTTATTCATATTATAGTAATCAGCAAAAATATCCTGCTTTAGAATATCTGTATGCAACTTTGAAACACCGTTTACTGCGAAACAGCTTGCAAGACACATATTAGCCATAAATATCTGATTATCAGAAATAATTGCCATATACTTATGCTTAGCCGAATCGTTAGGATAAACTTCGTTAAGTCTGATCATAAGACGTCTGTTCATTTCTTCAACGATCATATATACACGCGGAAGAATCTTTCTGAACATATCAAGCGGCCACTTTTCAAGAGCCTCGCTCATTACTGTATGGTTTGTGTATGCGAATACATGAGTTACGATGTCCCATGCCTCATCCCAACCAAGACCTTTTTCGTCCATCAGCAAACGCATCATTTCAGGAATAGCCATTGTAGGGTGTGTATCATTGATATGAATAACGACCTTATCAGGCAATTTTGACCAATCTTGACCGTTTCTGTTTTCAAATTCTTTCAAAATCCACTGCAATGTTGCAGAAACAAGGAAATATTGTTGCTTTAATCTAAGTTCCTTACCCTCTGTATGATTATCTTCCGGATAAAGTACCTTTGAAATAACTTCTGCAAGTTCCTTTTCTTCAACGGCACGAACATAGTTACCACTGTTAAATTCCTGCATATTCATATGGTCAGGAGATTTTGAACTCCACAATCTTAATTTATTTACAATTTTTGAATCATAACCGCAAAGAGGTACATCATAAGGCATAGCCAAAATTGTATGTGAGTTGTTGTAACGGCAAGTAAATTTACCGTCTACCCAATCAGTATAAACTTCACCGCCAAATTTAACTTCAACAGTTTCTTCAGGTCTTGCGATTTCCCACGCATTACCGTTATCAAGCCACGAATCAGGAAGTTCTGTCTGATAACCGTCAACAATCTTTTGTCTGAATAAGCCGTATTCATAACGGATTGTACAACCGTATGCAGGCAAATCCAATGTTGTAAGTGAGTCGATAAAGCAAGCTGCAAGACGTCCCAAACCGCCGTTACCAAGACCTGCGTCATTTTCAAGTTCGGCAATTTCAGGAAGTGAGTAACCCAAATCATTTAAAACGTGCTGATATTCTTCAGTCTGCATAAGGTTTAAAATGTTTGTGCAAAGAAGTCTGCCCATAAGGAACTCAAATGATAAATAATAAAGTTTCTTTGCACCCATCTTCTTTACAGTCTGATGAGATACGGCCCACTTTTCCATAATTCTGTCACGAACAGTAAGTGCGCATGCAGTATAAACCATATGAGGAGTTGCATCCTCCATAACTTTACCGAAATGTCTGTTTACCTTACCTACAATTTCCTTCTTCAATACTTCTTCAGACGCTGTCAATTTTTTTGTTGCTGTTGCTGTTGTTTTTGTGTTTTTATTTTGTGCCATACTTTTAGCTTGTGCCATATTTATTTTACACCCCTTTAAAATTCTTCTTATTTCTTGCGAAGATTTCTTATCATCGGTTTATTTTACAGTCTTCTTTTGTGTCGCTTTCTTTGATGCCGTTGTCTTCGCTTTTGCACCTTCCTTAACCGTTTCGGCTTTAGTCGTTGTCTTTGCCGTCGACTTAGCCGATTCAGCCTTTTTAGGCTCTGCTTTAGTTGTTTCGGTTTTTACAGGTTTTGCAGACTCTGTTTTTTCTGTTTTTGCCGTCTTTGCAGGCTCTGCCTTTTCAGCTTTTACAGGTTCAGCCTTTGCAGGTTCTTCCTTTACCGCTTTCTTTGCTGTTGACTTAGCCGTTGTTTTTTTAGTTGTAGTTTTCTTAGCCGCTGTTTTTCTTGTTGTTTTCTTCGTTGTTGTCTTTTTTGCCGCAGGGGCTTTTTCCTCCTCAAAAGGATTTTTAACTTCAACTATTTCAGGTTCTTTTGCACCGTCTGCCGCAGCCTTTGCAGCCGCCTCGGCATCTGCCTTTATACTGTCCTCAAAAGATTCCTTTTTTTCTTGTTTCTTTGTAGTTTTTGCGACTGTCTTTCTGGCAGGCTTTTTCTTTTCAGGTAAATCATATATACCTGTAAGTTCTTGATACAAGTGAATATATTTATCAGCCGATACATTCCATGAGTAATCTACTGCCATACCGTTATCAACGATTTTCTTCCACTCGTCTTTTCTGTCATAGTAAATCTGCATTGCATACCAAATAATATTTATCATTTCGTCTGCATTGTAGTTTGCGAATGAGAAACCGGTTCCCTCGCCTGTATATTCATTATATGGAATAACAGTGTCTTTAAGTCCGCCTGTTTCACGAACAATCGGAACAGTACCGTATCTCATACTGATAAGTTGTGACAAACCGCAAGGCTCAAATCTTGACGGCATTAAAAATGCGTCACTTGCCGCATAAATTTTACGTGCCATATCATTTGAAAAATAAATTTGTGCCGAGAATCTGTCAGGATACTTCCAAGCATAATGTCTGAAAAGATTTTCATATTTTTCGTCGCCTGTACCAAGTACAACTACTTGACAGCCGCCGTTGCAAAGTTCCTCAATCTTGTAAGCTACAAGGTCAAAACCTTTTTGGTCTGTAAGACGTGATACAATACCAATCATCATCTTATCGGCATTCACTTCAAGACCTAATTCTTCCTGCAGCTTTTTCTTGTTCTCAGACTTTTTCTTGTGAACTGTTTTTGCTGTATAGTTTTGATAAATAGACTGATCTGTATTCGGATCCCAGTCAATATAAGAAATACCGTTTACTATACCCAAAAGGTCGTTCTGTCTTGCACGAAGAAGATTGTGAAGTCCCTCTCCGTATTCTTCTGTTGTGATTTCGTTTGCGTAAGTTGAGCTTACCGTAGAAACCTTGTTTGCATAAACCATACCGCCCTTTAACAAGTTTGCATCCTTGTAGAATTCAAGCTTGTCGGAAGTGAAGTAATAGTCGCTTATACCCATTGCGTCCTTAATCTTGTTGAAATCCCATCTTCCCTGGAACTTCAAGTTATGAATTGTCATAACAGTCTTGATACCCTGATAGAACGGATTATCCTGGAACGTATCAAGGAATACAGGTATCGGTCCTGTCTGCCAGTCGTTACAGTTAATAACGTCCGGTCTGAAATCTATTGTCGGTAAAATTGACAATACAGCCTTTGAAAAGAATATAAACTTTTCACAATCAAGGTGTATAAAGTCATAAGGCTTATCGCCGTTAAAGTAAAACTCATTGTCTATAAAATAGAACTTACAGCCGTTATACTCCAACTCGAAAACACCGACATACTGTTTTCTCCAAGCCATATCGATATAGATATGGTCAATATATTTCATCTTGTCCTTATATTCTTGCGGTATACAGTTGTACAGCGGTAAAATCACTCTTGCGTCAACGCCTTTTTCGTTAAGCGCTGCAGGCAAAGAACCCGCTACATCACCAAGACCTCCTGTTTTAACAAAAGGTGCCGCTTCCGAAGTAGCAAATAAAACTTTCATAACAAATTATTCCTTTCTATATGCTTAAATCTTATCTCTATAAGAATTATTTGTCAATAAATATTCTTAAATTCCGTAAAACTTCAACAGAACTGCTCAAATTTTGAACAGTTCTATTATATATTTGTCATTAAAATCTTTATTATTAAATCTTCGTTCCTTTTGATATTGCAAGAGGATAGCTCTCTTGTCCTATAAGTTTTCTTCCTTTTGTTATATCAACTTCCTTATCAAATACAACATGACTAAGTTCAACGTCCTCTTCAATCACAGAATCCTGCATGATGATTGAATTTTTAATGACCGCACCCTTTGCGACTTTTACACCTCTTGAAAGTACACTGTTAATTACAGTACCCTCAATTACACAACCGTCTGAAATAAAGCTGTTCTGTACAGATGCGTCACTTCCGTATTTAGTCGGCGACTGGTCTTTTGTCTTTGTGTAGATAGGATTTTTAGAATTAAACAATTCACGTCTTATGTCCGAATTTAAGAAATTCATATTATTTCTGTAATATGCTTTAAGTGAATCAATCTTATCAGTATAACCCGTATACTCATATCCGTAAATTCTAAGGCCTGTCATTTTCTTGACAAGTGCGTCCTTTACGAAATCTCGGTCGCCCCTTGCACTGCATTCGTCAACGATACTTTCAAGCAAAGCCTTTTCCATAACGTAAACGTCCATACTTGCCAAACTCGACTTTGGATAATACGGCTGAACCTCAATATCTGTAATACGATTTTCCTTGTCAAGTTCAAGCGTTGTAAATCTTGAAATTTCTCTTTCAGGCATACCTTTCATATCTTTATAAAGAATTGTAACGTCTGCCTGACTTTCGATATGATTTTTTACAACTTCTTCAAAGTCAATATTGTAAATGCTGTTACCGAGCGACAATATTACATATGTCTGCTGACTTCTGTGAATAAAGTCGCTTATACCTGCAAGTATATCTATATTACCCTTTATTGAACCGTATGATACCTTTTCCAGATTCGGAGGAAGTATATTAAGTCCCCAATTCTTTCTGTCAAGGTCCCAAGGCTTACCCGATTTAATGTGGTCCATCAAAGATGAGTAATTTGCCTCTGTTGCAACACCGATATTTGTTATACCCGAGTTTGCCATACATGAAAGCACGAAATCTATTATTCTGTATCTTCCTGCGATAGGAAGTGCTGAATTTGCTCTTATATCTGTAATCGGAGGTATTCTGTCATTACTTGTCAGAATAATACCCATAGTATCTCTTCTCATTGGCTCTGTCCCCTTTCCTATGCTTCTACCATACTGCCCTTGCAAATATCTTCTTCAACGCCGACTTCGGCACCGCTTTCGATAAGAACAAGATCATTGGTACACAATTTTGATGCATATTTGTTATCGTCCGAAGAATTAACTCCGACTTTCGCACCGTCACCTATAACTGCGTCTGCACCTATAACAGCTTTTTCAATTACAACATTCTTTCCGATTTTCGCACCCGGCATAATTACCGAATCACTGACAACACTGCCTTCTCCGAGTTCAACGCCGCCGAAAATAACCGAATGTTTTATTTCGCCGTCAATAAAGCAGCCCTCTGTTACGGTTGAATTTGTTATCTTAGCATTTTGTCCGACATAATGAGGAGCAAGTGCCATATTTCT
>OLVO01003843.1_pt1 | contig 11825 bp, 10 predicted proteins | sample 1672571 | NCBI WGS metagenome assembly OLVO01 (sample SAMEA3136700, study PRJEB25190) | human gut metagenome | biome: human gut; feature: human-associated habitat; material: faeces | place: Austria | collected 2013 | reverse complement strand
CTATCCGTGAGGGTGGTAGAACAGTTGGTTCTGGTGCTGTTGCTACAATCATTGAGTAATTGTTATTAATACAGTTCTTTCAAGGGTTTCCGAGGTTATCGGAAACCCTTTTTTGCGCGAGCAGCTCCTTGAGAAGTCATGGGCAGTTTGCAGTCGTGCTCGCGAAGTAATGAACTAGAATATGATAAAAAGAGGAGTACAACATGCTATACATAATGCGTCATGGCAGGACGGACTGGAATGTACGTCATAAATTGCAGGGAAGAACAGATATACCGCTTAATGATGAAGGCAGAATGATGGCGGCAGAGGCTGGGAAACAGTATTCAGATATACATTTTGACATATGTTACTCATCTCCTTTGGAAAGAGCAAAAGAAACAGCAGACATTTTCTTGAAGGGAAGAAATGTTCCTGTGTATACAGATGACAGACTTGTTGAGATGGGATTTGGAGTATATGAAGGAATAGAGAATTCATTTGCTATAGATGACTGTCCAATTAATACTCTTTTTAAGAAGCCTGAGAAGTATGTTACAGTTGAAGGTGGAGAAAGCTTTGAAGAACTTTTTGCAAGGACAGGGGAATTTATAGACAATGTAGTTATGCCACAGGTAAATAGTGGCAAAGATATACTGATTGTTGGTCATGGTGCCATGAACTGCAGTATTATAGCAAAATTCAGAGGAACACCACTGGATAAATTCTGGGATGGAATGACTGATAATTGTCAGGTGGTAAGGCTTATATAATATTATAAAACACAATTTTACGATTTATTCAGACCAAATCATGCTTGGTTTCGTATATAAGTATAGAAGTTAATAAATGAGACTTTGACTTACAACGGAAGGTTAGGATGGTGATTGGGATGAGTAGGAGAGATAGCAGGAGAAAATACCAAAAAAGAGGAAAAAGGAAGAATCAAATATTCCTTGTAATGATGACTATACTGGCATGTACGGTAGCAATTGTATTAACAGTCAAGATGAATAATAAGAATGTCAGCAAAGGTGTAGCAGTAGGTGCAGAATATACAGCAATTAAGAGCGATGGTAATGTGACGGAGGAACAGCTTTCTGTAAGTGAAGAGACTGTAAATGATTTACCAGATGTATACAGAATAGAATGCTATGAATCGCTTAATCAGAATCCAGAGCTGCCAACGGGATGCGAGATTACATCGTTAACATCCGTACTAAATTATTACGGCTGTAATGTTGATAAAACAACTATGTCGGATGAATATCTTAAGAAAGGCAATGGCAGCTTCTACGAAATGTTTCTTGGTAATCCAAGGGATAACACAAGTTATGGATGCATGTCACAGCCAATTGTTAATGCAGCTAATAAATATTTCAAAGTTAATAATATGTCAGCAGTTGCAAAGAATATCAGCGGAACAGATTTTAAAGAGATTCTAGGTATGGTTGCTCAGGGTGACCCGATAGTAATATGGAATACAATAGATATGAGACAGCCATATGAATCTAAGACATTTGTATTTAATGGGAAAGAATATACATGGATGTCTCCAGAACATTGTGTTGTAATTACAGGATATGATCTTAATAAGAATATTGTTTATATAATGGATCCTATGGAAGGTAACATAACAAGGAATCTTGAGACATTTCAATCAAGATATGAAGAGATGCACAGCCAGGCTGTCTATATTATAGAATAATTAAGGGAGGGCAATATTGTCCTCCCTTTAGTTATGTTATTAGTTTGATTTAATATTGTGCCTTGCATTAAGCTTCTTTGCACAATGTATGAATGCAGGGAACAAAAATGCGTCAGCAGCAATCCATGCGATTGGTGAGGCGAGGCATGCACCCATGAATCCAATACTTGGAATGAGTATGATGGCTGCAAATGCACGGCCAATCATCTCTAAGATACCTGCTGATATTGCAAATACTGAGAAGCCCATACCCTGTATGCAGAAGCGGACCACGTTAACACCTGTAAGTGGAATGTAGAAGCATGCAGATGCAAGGATGAACTGTCTTGTAAGAGCAATTATGGTTGTCTCTGATGCATTAACGAATAATAATGCAATATAATCTGTAGTGAAATACAGTGCAATAAGAGAAAGAACACTGTATACTGAACCGATTATCATAGCGGAGCGTACGCCCTGACCAAGTCTTTTAATCTTGGCAGCTCCAACATTCTGTCCGGCATAGGTTGCCATGGTTGAGCCGAGTGCATCAAATGGACAACAGGTAAAGTTGAACATCTTAGAACCGGCAGTCATTGCGGCTACATATGTTGAACCAAGTGTATTGACAGCAGCCTGAAGGATTGTACTTCCGATGGCTGTTATTGAATACTGGAGTCCCATAGGAACACCGTTCATACACAGGTTGGTGATGAATCTTCTATCAAGTACCCTTTCTGATTTGTCACCTTTTAAGATGTCATATTTCTTATACATATATATAAGGCAGGTAAGTCCCGAAATTAACTGTGATGTTACAGTTGCCCAGCCAGCTCCGGCAACACCCATCTTACATACGAGAATAAGAAAGAAATCAAGTACTACATTTATTATTGAAGAAAGCACAAGGAAAACTACAGGCGTCTTACTATCGCCAAGCGAACGGATAACACCGGACACCATGTTGTACAGGAATACAGTTGGGATTCCTATGAATATAACTACTATGTAATTATAGGCATGGTCAATAATATCTGCCGGTGTATTCATAACGATAAGTATCCTGCGGCAGAATATTACGGATGCAAGCGTAAGCACTATGGCAAACACAATACTGCAGATATACCCGTTAAATACATATTTTCTAAGGTCAGCAGGCTTCTTTGCACCAAAGCATTGGGCAACCGGAATCACGAATCCGTTACAGACTCCCATACAGAAACCGATTATCATAAAGTTGATAGAACCTGTTGCTCCAACTCCGGCAAGAGCTTCAACACCGAGAGTTTTACCAACGATTATTGTGTCAACAAGGTTGTAGAACTGCTGAAACAGCATTCCGAACAGCATTGGAACTGCAAATCCAAGAATATGCTTGGAAGGCGAACCATTTGTCATGTCTTTTACCATAGGATTTCCTCACTTTCGTATATTTATAAAGCCAAATGATTATACTATATTTTTACAAACTGTCAAACTGATTTTGCATGAATTTGAATTAATTTAACGAATTATTGTCTTAATATGAAATGTCTGTTAAAATGCATAGGTAATATTTATGCGGAGGCAGACATGAAGAAAACTTTTGATGTTAAGAGACTTACAACGCTGGCATTACTTACAACAATTGCACTGACAATATTTGTTGTGGAATCAGCGATACCTACGCTTGTTCCAATACCAGGAGTTAAATTAGGACTTGCCAATATAGTCACACTTTTTGTATTAAAAAGGTATAAATTCAGTGATGCAGCTATTGTGCTGGCTATGAGAATTATACTGGCTACAATATTTACAGGGCAGGCAGTATCATTTATATATAGTGTAAGTGGTGGATTTTTATGTCTTATTGTGATGGCAGCTGTTAATAAATTGCTTAGGGGACAGTATATATTCCTTACAGGTATACTTGGCGCGGTGTCGCACAATGCAGGTCAGATTCTTGCTGCATTTTTCATACTCAGATTGTCAGGTATATTTGCGTACATGCCGTTCCTTGTGATAAGCGGTGTTATAACAGGTCTGTTTACGGGCCTTGTGTGCTTCTTTGCAGACAGATATATTCCTAAAAAATATACTATGTAGCAGATGGAGGAGATTGTGAAAAAAAGAGTTGTTGCAGTGGTGGCCGTGATTGTTCTGCTTGTCGGGGCAAGTGTGGCTTCTATTATATATATGAAATCAGGAAAGAATGACGGTAGTAAGACCGCTTATATATACAGAGATAACGAATTGTTAAGAACTGTTTCGTTAGATGATGTTAAGAATCCGTACACGTTCAGGATTGAATACGGGGATGGAGAGTATAATGATATTCTTGTCGAGAATGGAAAGATTAAGATTGCTGATGCAAGCTGTCCGGATAAGCTGTGTGTGAATATGGGATATATATCTGAGCCTTTAATGCCAATCACATGTCTGCCTAATCATCTTGTTATCAGGATTGTGAATGACGGCGAAGAATCGCCGTCACTCGATGGAGTTGTGTATTAATTATTTCATCCAGCGGCCAGAAGCACCACATGGAAGTACAAGTCCGTTACTTGAAACAGGAAGACCTACTTCCTGTGAATCACAGTGTCCGCCAAAGCTCTTAAGTTCTGTGCTTAACATATAAGTAAGAACGGCTGGCTGAAGACCTGTAGTGTATGAATTAATAAGGAAAAATAATGGTTCATCAGAAAGAAGCTGTGCACAAAGCTTAACAAGCGGGTGTATGGCTTCTTCTATTTTCCAGATTTCTCCTTTAGGACCACGTCCATATGAAGGTGGATCCATGATGATTGCGTCGTAATGGTTGCCTCTTCTTATCTCTCTTTCTACAAACTTTACACAGTCATCAACTATCCAGCGGATAGGCTTGTCAATAAGTCCTGAAGACTGTGCATTTTCTTTAGCCCATGCGACTATACCCTTAGAAGCATCTACATGCGTAACATTAGCACCTGCGGCTGCACATGCAAGTGTTGCTCCACCTGTATAAGCAAACAGGTTAAGAACCTTTACAGGTTCGCTGCCACGCTTTTTCCTGGCATCAGAGATTATCTTTCCAAACCAGTCCCAGTTAGCAGCCTGCTCAGGGAATATTCCTGTGTGCTTGAAGCTGAATGGCTTTAAGTTGAATGTCAGCTCCTGTTCAAATGAAGGACTGTTGTAGTGAATCTGCCACTGCTGTGGAAGGTCAAAGAACTCCCATTCTCCGCCGCCCTTGGAACTTCTGTGGTAATGACCGTTCATATTCTTCCAGCCACGCTCTTTCTTAGGAGTGTCCCATATTACCTGTGGGTCCGGGCGTACAAGAATATACTTACCCCAGCGTTCAAGTTTTTCGCCCTTAGAGGTATCTATTACTTCATAATCTTTCCAGTTATCAGCTATAAACATAATTAAGTATCCTTTTCTATATAAAAATATGTTGCAGTTTGGTACCGCATTTGTTATTAAATAATTATATACGAAAATATTAATAACTGCAATCGTGCAAAAATGTTTTGGACAGCTGTGTTTTATGTTAATATATTTCTATTGAAATCTGATTAAGGGGCGATGCATATTGAAAAATGTTAGTTTAAAGAATATACAGAAGGATATTGTATCAGGAATAATTGTTGCACTTGTGTCAATTCCTATATCAATGGGGTATGCACAGATTGCGGGACTGCCTGCGGTGTATGGTCTGTACTGCTCTATTCTGCCAGTGCTTATATATGGACTTGTGACATCTTCGCCGCAGTTTGTGTTCGGAGTGGATGCAACTCCGGCGGCACTTGTCGGTGGAACACTTGCAACGCTTGGGATAGTGTCAGGTTCTGAGGAGGCAAAGGCAGTAGTTCCGTCGATAACTTTAGTTGCAGCATTGTGGCTGCTGATTTTCTTTTTTATCAAAGCAGGGCGTATTGTCAATTACATATCGACACCTGTAATGGGTGGATTTATAAGCGGTATTGGTGTGACAATAATTCTTATGCAGGCTGCGAAGCTGTTTGGCGGTAATGCAGGAACAGGAGAGGCAATAAAGCTTCTTATACATATAGCCGGTGAGATGAAGTCGTTTAATCTGTTGTCAGCAATGCTTGGAGTCGGAACAGTAGTGATTATTCTTGTTGCGAAGAAGTTCATTCCAAAGTTTCCGATGTCAGTACTTCTTATGGTACTTGGTGCACTTGCAACTGCAATTTTTCATATTGACAGATTCGGTGTTAAGCTTCTTCCACATGTTGATAAGGGGCTACCGGGATTCTCACTTCCTGATATGTCAGTTGTGTTTAAGAATCCGTCAGATATAATACTTCTTGGACTTTCAGTGGCAGGTGTTGTCATGGCGCAGACATTGCTTGCAACTAATAATTATGCCAACAAATATGGCTATAAAGTAAGCAATAACAGAGAAATTCTGTCTTATGCTGCTGCAAATGCGGCTTCTGCTGTAATTGGCGGATGCCCTTTGAATGGAAGTGTGTCAAGAACAGGAATTGCAGACCAGTTTGGTTGTAAATCACAGGTTATGTCAATAACAGCTTCTCTGACAATGCTTCTTATAGTGCTTTTTGGAACACCGGTGCTTGAGTATCTTCCTGTACCAATACTTACAGGAATTGTTGTTGCAGCACTGATAGGAATTACTGAATTCGGGCTTGCAGTTAAATTATGGAAAACAGACCATACGGAGTTTGCAATATTTGTAGGAGCATTTTTAGGTGTTCTGTTATTCGGAACGATATACGGAGTTGTAATCGGTGTTATTCTTTCATTCATAGCTGTTATTGTCAAAGCGGTTGAACCACCAAGAGCATTTCTCGGAGTTATAACGGGACAGGAAGGGTTCTACAGTCTTAATAGATACCGTAATGTAAAGAAGATAAAAGGTGCGGTTATATACAGATTTAACGGTGCGCTTTTCTTTGCAAATATTAATACATTTGTTGATGATATAGAAAAGAATCTTGATGATAATACTAAATGGGTAATTGTAGACGCCGGAGGTGTGGGTTCTATTGATGTGACGGCAGTTGACAGGCTTATGTCTTTATATAAGGCACTTGAAAAGAAAGGAATCAGATTCTATATTACAGAGCATGAACACACACTTAATGACCAGCTAAGAGAGCTTGGTGCAGGTGAGCTAGTTGAAAAAGGAGTTGTTAGAAGAACGATTCCGCTTGCTCTAAGAGATGCAGGGCTGGACAGACCATATCCTGTCGAGGACGGGGAAGAAGAGCAGGTTGTTTCTGGCGAGGTACATGAGGACAACGAAAGACTTGCAGAAATTGAGTGGGCTTTTGGTGCAGATGCAGACGAATGGCTTGAGAAGATGGCAGCAGAAATGGCTGATGAGATTGGCAGTGTCAAGAAAGATGAGAAGAATGTTATTGTTGATGCTGAAAAGCATGCTGCATGGGGAAGAATCGGACTCTTTGATGAGAATGACCTGCTTGAGCGGCTTGAAATGCATTTGTTTGACGATAAAAAATATCCTAATCTTGATATTGATGATATTGAGAAAAGAATTGATGAGCGCCGTGTGGTTGTTGAGAAGAAACTGGCACAGATTAATCCTGACGCAATCCAGATGCTTAAAGAACACAGAAAGGAAATGCTTGACAGATTAAAGCTTCACAATCCGTATGCATATGAGCATATGATGGAGCAGAAGAGGAAGCATTATGAACATCTGAAGAAGAAAGATCCGGAGCTTGCACAGAAGCTTAAGAATTTCTATAATCTTTCAGGCGATGACAAATAATTTATATAACGGAGATAATAGTGAATATATTAAATGTAGAAAAGGTCAGCAAGACCTACGGAGAAAAGGAACTTTTTAATAATATAAGTCTGGGAATTAACAGTGGCGATAAGATTGGACTTATAGGTGTGAATGGAACTGGTAAGTCTACACTTTTAAAGATTATTGCAGGTGTTGAAGAACCGGATGAGGGACAGGTTGTCAAGGGCAAGGGGATTGAGCTTGCGTATCTTGCACAGACACCTCTGTATTATGAGAATGAAAATGTACTGGAATATGTTATGCGTGGAAAGCATGCGGACAGCCAGCCAAAAGCAAAAGAGATTCTTAACAAGCTTGGAATAACAAATCATGGCGCAATGATGAATATTTTATCAGGTGGTCAGAAAAAGAGAGCGGCACTTGCGAGAACTTTAGTTGAGCCGGCAAGACTTCTTATTCTTGATGAACCTACGAACCATCTTGATAATGACATGGTACTCTGGCTGGAACAGTTTATTAAGAATTTCAAGGGAGAACTTATCATGGTTACTCATGACAGGTATTTTCTTGATAATGTAACTAACAGGATTGTAGAGCTTGATAAAGCTTCCCTTTATAGCTACGATACGAATTATTCAGGATTTCTTGAACTGAAGACCCAGCGTGAGGAGATGGAGAGGGCAACTGAGGCTAAGAGACAGAATATATTAAGGAAGGAACTCGCGTGGATAAGAAGAGGATGCCAGGCTCGTTCTACCAAGCAGCAGGCACGAATTGACAGATTCGAGGATATGAAGGAGGCTTCAAAGCAGGCGAGAGCAAGATTTGACAAGCAGCTTATGGATATGAATTCAGTCAGCAGCAGGCTTGGAAGAAAGACTGTTGAACTCCACAACATTTGCAAAAGCTTTGGAGAGAGGACAATAATTGACGATTTCACCTACATTTTTCTAAGAGATGACAGAATAGGTATTGTCGGTGATAACGGATGCGGCAAGTCTACGCTTATGAAGATTATAGCAGGCCAGCTTGAACCGGACAGCGGCAGTGTTGAGGTTGGAGAGACTGTAAGAATCGGATATTTCATGCAGGAGAACGAACCACTTGACGACAGCCTTACTGTGCTAGAGTTCGTAAGGAGCATAGGTGAATATGTTACGACGGCAGATGGAAAGGCAACAGCGTCACAGATGTGTGAGAAGTTTCTTTTTACACCGAAGCAGCAGTGGACGCCTATAAGCAAGCTGTCAGGTGGTGAGAAGAGGAGGCTTTATCTGTTAAGTGTTCTTATGAGTGCACCAAATGTACTTATTCTCGATGAGCCTACCAACGACCTTGACATTGAAACTCTTGAGATACTTGAGGAGTATCTTGATGGATTTGCGGGTATTGTAATCACTGTTTCACATGACAGATATTTCCTTGACAGAGTTGTTGACAGGATATTTGCATTTGAGGCAGGAGGCCACCTTACACAGTATGAAGGTGGTTATACGGACTACAGGGATAAATGTGTTTCTTCTATATATAATGTGGAATCAAATGGAATATCTGATGCGCCCAAATCAAAGGCAGCAGGGCAAGTGAAGAAAGCATATAACAGTCATGAGGATAAGATTAAGTTCACATACATGGAACAGAAGGAATATGAGACTATAGATGATGATATAGAGAAGCTTGAAAATAGAGTTTCAGAACTTGATGACGAGATTGCAAAGAATGCAACTTCTTATTCTAAGCTTGCAGAACTTACTAAGGAAAAGGAAGATGTGGAAAGGCAGCTTGAAGAAAAGATGGAGCGATGGGAATATCTTAATGATCTTGCAGAAAAAATAGAGAAACAGAAACAGTAGTAAATATTAACAAAACAAGTGACATCAGAACAGATTATTTGGTTGAGCAAATCATATATTCATGGTATGATGATATATGATTTACTATATTAATCATATGAGGGAGGAAAAATTATGTTTTGTCCAAATTGCGGAACAAAGAACGAGGACGATGCACTATTCTGTGGAAACTGTGGAACACGCCTAGTGATAGATGTGCCTCAGGAGACACCGGTCCAGGAAAGTGTGGAAGAAGAGCCAGAGGAAACACCGGTACAGGAGAATGTGCCAGCAGAGCCAGAGGAAACACCGGTACAGGAGAGTGTGACAGCAGAGCCGGAAGTAACACCAGTACAGCAAAGTGTTCCAGTTCAGCCACAGCAGGCTTTTGGTCAACAGCCTGTACAGCCTACACAGTTTACAGGTCAGAATTCTGGTCAGCAGCCTGCCAATAATAAGCCTGCCAGATTCCCTAAGGGTATAATTGCAATTGTAGCTGCGGGAGTTGCTGTGATAGCTGCCATAATTATATTTGTATGTGTGGGAAAGAATGTGACAGATTATAAGAAAACTGCCAAGCAGTATGTTAAGGCGGTTGCAGAGTGCGAATGGAATGATGCGTATAGTCTTATTAATCTACCTGATGGGGAGTTCCTTACAAAGGAAGCATTTATTAATGTTCATGCAGATGCGACTGGTGAGAAAGTTGAAAAGATGGCAGCAGATGACATTGTCTCAACATATAGCAAGATGCCTGGTAACAAGGCTGTTAAGGTCGGATATATAACAGATTCGGGAATGCAGTATAATGATGTGTATCTAACAGTAGCCAATAAGCACTATATGCTTTTCTTTAAGAAGTATAAAGTCAGCGCTGAGAATCTTGTAGTAAAGGATGTTACAATAAAGGTTCCAAAGGGACTTTCGTTATATATTAATGATGTTATTGTTGGCGATGGATATAAGTCGGATGCATCTAAGAATGGAAACGGCTCTTCTGATGAATATGTTATACCATATCTGTTCAATGGAAAGAATAATATTAAGGTGACTGGAGAATTTATAGAGGACTACACAACACAGCTTTATGCAGCACATGATGAAGATACATTTACTGTTGGAACATACAATGCAAAATATGTTAATTCGAAGCTTGAAGAACTTAAGACACAGGCAAGAACAGATGTGGATGCAATGATTAACGCTGTACAGGCAAAGAAAGATTATTCAGCTATAGCCGACAGGGTGTGTAAAGAAGAAAAGAAGAACATAGAGTCAGCTTATAAGAATATTTACGACAGCTACAATGACAAATACAAAACTGTATCCGATTTGAAGATTTCCAAATTCACAGCTTCTATCGCGGATACATCTTTCAGAGTGGATTCAGATGATGGATGCCCGGTGATTAAAGTTTCAATTAAACTAGGATATACATACAAGATACAGTACTCAGGAAGTGATAAAGCTAACGACAAGAATAATAACAATAATTCAGCTTACATATATTATAAATATGAAGATGGTAAGTGGAAGATTAATTCTATGTATCTTGGATTTGGATTTTATTAAAATACTGTTTTGACCGGGACTTATGTTCCGGTCAAATTTGTTCTGCATTGTACTAAAAAAAATACAATTTTTTCTGTTGATTTTATATAGAGAGTAGTGTATATTAATACTTGCTGTGACATTGATAGCTGTGAAGCGTGAGGTTGCTGCTTTAATAAAGCAGGTTTTCCGTGGAGCGAATGTCAATGCTGGAGATAATCTCCGGCGAAGAAACTGGCGACAAGTCACTGTACCAAAATCATCTGCAATCCGCAGAAATGACGCGCGTGGGTCGAATTATGAATGAGACTATATGATACGCGTGGGAGTGTGTACAGTCACCGCTTGTCGTACTTAAACAATAAAGTGCGAAGGAGGCGACTTTTTTTATGGCAAATCAGGTAATCAGAATTACTCTGAAGGCTTACGATCATCAGTTGATTGATCAGTCAGCTAAGAAAATCATCGAAACTGCTAAGAAGACAGGAGCACAGGTGAGTGGTCCGGTACCTCTTCCAACAAAGAAGGAAGTTGTTACTATTCTTAGAGCTGTTCACAAGTACAAGGATTCAAGAGAGCAGTTCGAGCAGAGAACTCATAAGAGACTTATCGATGTATTATCACCATCTCAGAAGACTGTAGATGCATTATCTAAGTTAGAGATGCCAGCTGGTGTATTCATCAACCTTAAGGTAATGAACTAATCATTATCTGGAATTTTTCATTATTAAAGCAATAATCCTAAGGGTTTAATATAGAAGTAACAAGCAGTGGTGCGGGTTCCACTTATATTAGCTGTTCTAGGATGACAGGATGCGCTGTGTATCACACATCATCTTGTCCGCTGTAGATTAAACAGGAGGAAAATCAATGAAGAAGGCAATTTTAGCTACAAAAGTCGGAATGACTCAAATCTTCAACGAAGACGGTGTTTTAACACCTGTAACTGTTCTTCAGGCTGGTCCTTGTGTTGTTACACAAGTTAAGACAGTAGAAAACGACGGTTACGATGCAGTTCAGGTTGGTTTTGCTGACATTAGAGAAAAGTTAG
>OLVO01003842.1_pt1 | contig 11828 bp, 7 predicted proteins | sample 1672571 | NCBI WGS metagenome assembly OLVO01 (sample SAMEA3136700, study PRJEB25190) | human gut metagenome | biome: human gut; feature: human-associated habitat; material: faeces | place: Austria | collected 2013 | reverse complement strand
AACCTGTCCGCCTCCGCCTACGTGGCCGAGAGCGACCCGGAAAAGTGCGTTGCCTGCGGCAAGTGCGTAGAGACCTGCCCGGCTGGTGCTGTCCGCCTCGGTCAGAAGCTCTGCACGAAGGAAGGCCCCATCCAGTATCCGCACCATGAGCTGCCGGATGACACCAAGTGGGGCGAGGATCACTGGAACAAGAATTACCGCAACGAGAACGGATGCATCCAGACCTGGCCGACCGGCACGGCGCCCTGCAAGGCTGCCTGCCCGGCGCACATCGCCATCCAGGGCTACATCAAGATGGCGGGCGACGGCCGCTATGCTGACGCGCTCAAGCTCATCAAGAAGGATAACCCGTTCCCGGCTGTCTGCGGTAGCATCTGCAGAAAGTACTGCGAGGATGCCTGCACCCGCGGCACCGTCGACGAGCCGCTGGCCATCGACGAGATCAAGAAGTTCATTGCCGAGCAGGACATGAAGGCCGAGCACCGCTACGTGCCGCCCATGAACTCCTGTACGCATGAGAAGTTTGACCAGAAGGTCGCCATCATCGGCGGCGGCCCGGCCGGTATGTCCTGCGCCTACTTCCTGGTCATCGAGGGCTACAGCCCGGTAGTGTTCGAGAAGGAAGCCGTGCCCGGCGGCATGCTCGTCAACGGCATTCCAAGCTTCCGCATCGGCAAGGACGTGGTCAAGTCCGAGATCGATGTGCTGCGCGAGATGGGCGTGGAGTTCAAATGCGGCGTCGAAGTCGGCAAGGACATCACCATCCAGCAGCTGCGCGAAGAGGGCTACCAGGCGTTCTACGTCGCGGTCGGCCTGCAGCAGGCGTCGAAGCTCAACATCGCCGGCGAGGATCTCAAAGGCGTCAAGAGCGGTCTCGACTTCCTGCGTGAAGTCAACGCCGGCAAGCTCAAGAAGCTCACGGGCGATGTGGTCGTCATCGGCGGCGGCAACGCGGCCATCGACGTGGCGCGCGCGGCCCTGCGTCTGACCAAGGGCAGCGTGAACATGTACTGCCTCGAGAAGGACGAAGAGATGCCCACCGTTCCGGACGAGAAGAACGCCGGCATCGCCGACGGCGTCGTCATCAACAACTCCTGGGCGCCGAAGGCCATCCTCGGCGAGGGCGGCAAGGTCACCGGCATCGAGCTGATGCGCTGCGTGTCCGTCCGCGACGCGAGCGGCAAGTTCGCCCCGGTCTATGACGAGAATGAGACCATCACCGTCCCGTGCTCCAACGTTCTGGTCGCCATCGGCCAGCGCTCGGTCTACGGCGACGTTCTGGCCGGCACCGCGGCGGAGACGGCTGACGGCCGCCTGATCGCACACGACGCCGTGACGTTCCAGTCCAATGAGCCCGATATCTTCGTCGGCGGCGACTGCGCCACTGGCCCGAAGTACACGATCGACGCGATCGCGACCGGCCGCGAGGGCGCGGTGTCCATCCACCGCTTCGTCAACAAGGGCCAGACCCTGACGATCCACCGCAACACCCGCGAGTTCAAGGAGCTCAACAAGGACGATATCGTTCTGCCGACCGAGAAGATCAAAAAGCCCGCGCGTGCCGCCGTTGCCATCGACAGCAAGAAGGTGCGCACCATGCAGGACGACCGCGTGACGTTCACCGAAGAGCAGATCCGCTCCGAGGCGTCCCGCTGCCTGAGCTGCGGCCGCAGCGTCGTCGATCCGAACAAGTGCATCGGCTGCGGCATCTGCACGACCAAGTGCGAGTTTGACGCCATCCACCTCAAGCGCGTGCGTCCGCAAAACAGCAAGATGATCCCGGCCGAGGACAAGTTCAAGGCCATCGGCCCCTACGCTGCCAAGCGTCAGGTGAAGATCATCAAGAAGTCTCTGGCGGAAAAGAAAAAGTAATCCATCATTATGAGGCGGGCACAGAACCCTTCCCGCTGTGCCCGCCTGCTTGAAAGGAGCCCCCATGCACGAGCTGAGTATCGTTACTTATGTTGTCAAGCAGGTGCAGGAGATTGCCAAGGAAAACAACCTCACCGAGATCGAGTCGGTCACGCTCGAATTCGGTGAGGTCTCCGGCATTGTGCCGGAATATCTTGAAGATTGCTGGAACTGGTATACCAAGAAGGAGCCGATCATTCAGGGCACGAAATTCCTGTATGAGATCATTCCGGCCGTCACCTGGTGCGACGACTGTAAGACCACTTACCCGACCGTACAATACGGCAAGACCTGCCCGCACTGCGGCAACGGCAACACCTGGCTGCAGCAGGGCAATGAGATCAATATCAAACAGATCGAGGCGCGTTGATTCCGGCACGCCTCCCTGCCTATGGGCAGCAAAAGAGACAGAAGCGGTCGCGCAGCCGCTTTTGATAGAAACACGAACGAAGAGGGAGTGAACCATGAAAGACCTGAAACATCTTTTGTACTTCGAAAACCTTTTGCAGGAAGCGCACAATGACCTGATTGCTCAGGCGCAGAACGAGGGGAAGATCTGCGTTGCCTATGCCTGCGAAAACACGCCCGAGCCGCTGCTGAACCTGCCCGGCGCGTTCTCAACGCGCCTGCGCGCGCCGCGCACCGGCTCTATGGAAATGGCCACATATTATATGACCAGCTTCCTGTGCGAGTACAGCCGCGCGCTGCTCGAGCGCGCCATTGAAGGCGGCTACAACTTTGCCGACTGCATGATTACGCCGGACGGCTGCTCGATGATGAACCGCGCCGTGGAGAACATGGAGCTGCTCAAGACCATGGGCAAGGACAAGCCGAAGTTCTTCTTCGAGTACATGGAGATCCCGATGAAGGCGGACGACAACGGCCTGAACCTGTACGTCCTGCAGTGCCGCAACCATATCCTCACGCCGCTGCACGATGTCTATGGCATCGACGTCTCGGATGAGGCCATCCGCAAGTCTGTCGCCGAGCACAACCGCGTGTGCGAGCTCATCCGCGCCATCGGCGAGTACCGCAAGGGCCCCAATCCGCGCATCACGGGCTACGAATTCCACGTCATCACGCTTGCGACCTATGTCGCGCCGAAGTATCTGCTCATCGACAAACTCGAGGAGACGCTCAAGGAGCTCAAGACCCGCCGCCCGGACAAGAAGACCCCCTACCGCGCGCGTGTGGTCGTCGTCGGCTCTGAGGTCGATGACATTGACTTCATCAAGCTCGTCGAGGAGACCGGCGCGTACGTCTGCGCCGACCGCTTCTGCTACGGCTCGTTCCCGGGCCGCGACCCGATCGTGCTGACGGACGATGAGGACGCACTGACCCAGATCTGCCGCCAGTACATGAACCGCGCCCAGTGTCCGCGCTACATGAACATGCCCAAGATGATCGGCCGCCGCGAATACGTCAATCAGCTCGCCAAGGAGTACGAGGCCGACGGCATCATTTACGAGCAGATCAAGTTCTGCGATCCGTGGGCGTATGAGCGCATGCTCGGCTCGCACATCCTCAACGATGACTACGGCTATCCCGTTTTGTCCGTTGACCGCCCGTATAACATCGCTTCCTCCGGCCAGATGCGCACCCGTGTGCAGGCATTCGTGGAAAGCATGGAGATCAAGAAGATTCAAGGGGGGAAACAGTGATGTCCAACAAGAGAATCGGCTGTGAAAACTTCGGTAAGTTCTATACCGAGGGCAAGGTCCGCAACCGCCGCGAGTGGCGCGGCGTGACCGACACGCTCTATGATTATTCCCGCTGGCTGCACAACTGGATCACCATGGCGAAGATGGTCTCCAAGCCGCGCAACATCAAGGCCATGTTCCGCTATCGCTGGATGGCCAACTATCTGGCCGTGCCCATGATGGTCGACCGCCACACCCAGGGCCTGCGCGATGAATATCTGCGCATCTGCCACCTGGAGCAGGATCTTATCATCGAGGACGTGGCAAAGCTGCTCGACGGCCTCTTCCGCGGCGACCGCCGCATCGGCAAGGACAAGAAATTCTCCGACAAGGTCGTGCTCGTGGACGAAAACGAGATGACCGCCGTCATGATGGGCTTCCCGACGCTCAAGGGCCTGAGCCGTGAGACGCCGTCGACCTATGTCTCCGTGCTGCTCAACCAGCACGCAGCCGAGCATTATATCGACGTCGCGCAGGAGTACGGCCTCGCGGGCGATGTCTGCCCGATGCCGGAGGCGGAGGCCGGTGTGTCCATCGACGACGACGCGCCGGTGCTCGGCGCGTGCGCCGTGCAGTGCAACACGACGTGCGACGGCTCTCTGCTCGGAAACGGCGTCATTTCCAAGCGCCTCGAGCTTGAGGACGGCATTCCGGTGTTCCAGCTGGCAGCGCCCCTGCGCCACCGCGAGGACGACGTGCAGGATTACGCCGCGCAGGAGATCAAAAATGCCATCGCCTTCATCGAGGAGCACACCGGCGAGAAGTGGGACTGGAAGGCGTACTTCGAGTGCGCCGAGCGCGTGAACTACGCCACCAAGTGCCGCCTCGAGTGGCTGGAGATGAACAAGACCGACTATCCGCAGGTCTTTGGCTCCAACCTTGCGCTGTACACGGAGACGAACTACATGGCCATCTGCGGCAAGGTCCCGGCGTTCCGCGAAGTCGATCGCAAGATCACCCAGCTCGCCGAGCGTGCCTACCGCAAGCAGAAGAAGGCCGCCAACGAGTACCGCCACCGCGCCATCGTCTGGGGCGTGCAATCGCACTTTTATATGGACTTCCTCGTCTGGCTGCTCAACTGCTGGGGCATCGTGCCGCTGACGGATATGCTCTCCATGGTCTCAACACGCGAGCTCGCCACGACTGACACGCCCGAAAACCGTGAGCAGGCGTATTACGATATGGCATGGCTGACCGAAAACATGATCATGCGCAACCGCACGCACGGCGGCTACAAGGTGCTGCTTGATGAGCTGTGGGAGTTCTGCGAGCAGTTCAATGCCGACATGGTCATTCTCTGGGAGCACATGAGCTGCAAGGCACTCGACGGCATGCACGGTCTGTTTGAAGAGCGCGCCCGCGAGCACGGCATCCACCTCGTCTGGGTCACGCACGATCTGTTCGACCCGCGTGTCATCTCACGGCAGGGCGTGCGTCAGCAGGTCAATGACTATATGCGCACCGTCATGCAGGAAGAGCCCGTGGATCCGAGCCTGGAGATCCTGAAGGACGAGAAGTCCTGGTAATCAGAGAGGAGATCGAACATGAACAATTTGAAATGCAAGCTGCTCAAGGCCCTTGCGGGCGTGTCGCTCGGTGCATTGGGCGCGTTCGTGGTCACGTTTGTCATCTATTTCTGGAACCTGGACATGAAGCTGACTTCCGTCATGGAGGGTATCCTGCTCAAGCACTACGACAAGATCGACCGCGACCAGCACCTGTAATCTTTTTCTGTACAGCCCGTCTGCTTCGGCAGGCGGGCTTTTTTCGCATGTAAACAATTTATGAAGTCTCTTGACGATTCGGATAAATGCCCTTATAATGCGTAGCGTGCTACATATTCGGAGGTGCATCATGGAGCAATATCCAATCGGATGTCTATTAAAAATGATTACGGACAAGATCAAAATACAGGCCGACGCCAACCTTGCGCAGCATGACCTGACGCTGACGCAAAGCCGCGTGCTCGGCTATCTGGAGCAAAACGGCGGCATAGCGACGCAAAAGGAGATCGAGGGCTTCCTGCAGGTGTCGCACCCGACCGTAGCGGGCGTCATCGGGCGCATGGAGCAAAAGGGCTTCGTGTCCTGCCGCGCAGACCCTGCGGATAAGCGCAGCAAGCTCGTCTGCCAGACACCGCGCGCCGCCGAGATCGCACACGAAATGCAGGCGACCATTGCGGCCGCGGAGCAGCAGATGCTCCGCTCACTGACCCCGAAGCAGATCGCGGCGCTGGAAGCTTCGCTGCGCACGATCTATGCTGACCTCGGCTGAGCTGCCCGCAAACCCGGAAGGAGGAAACCCATGCTTCATACATTGACCCGCAGTCTGCGGGAGAACAAAGGCCCGGCGCTCGTGACGGTTCTGCTCTCGGCGCTGGAGGTCGTGTTTGAGATCGTGATCCCGCTGTTTATGTCCAACCTCATCGACTTCGGCATCGAGGGCGGCAGTATGGCGGCGGTCTGGAAATTCGGCGCGTTTTTGCTGCTGCTGGCGGCGTTCCAGCTGGCGACCGGCGTGCTCGCCGCGCGCATTGCCGCGCGCGCGTCCGTCGGCTTTGCGGCAAACCTGCGCGAGGATATGTACGACAATGTGCAGACGTTCGCTTTTTCGAACATCGACAAGTTTTCCACCGCATCCATCGTCACACGCCTGACGACGGACACCACAAACGTGCAAAACGCATTCCAGATGCTCATGCGTATGGCGATCCGCGCGCCGGTCATGCTGATCTTTTCCATGATCGTGTCGTTTCGCATCAGCCGCGATATCTCGATGACGTTTCTCATCATTCTGCCGATCCTGGCGCTGGCGCTCTTTTTCATCATTCGCAGCGTGTTCCCGGTCTTTACGCGCGTGTTCCGCACGTATGACGAGCTCAACAACGTCGTGCAGGAGAATGTGCGCGGCATCCGCGTCGTGAAGTCGTTCAACCAGGAGCAGCACGAGATCGGCAAGTTTGACGCGATCTCCGCGCGCATTTATCAGGACTTTTCCAAAGGTGAGCGGCTCATCACGCTCAACGCACCGCTGATGCAGTTTTGCATCTATACGTGCATGATCCTGATCTCGTGGCTCGGCGCCAAGGCCATCATCGCCAGCGGCAATGACCCGGCACTCGGCCTCACGACCGGCAATCTCACCGCGCTCATCACCTATGCCATGCAGATCCTCTCGAGCCTGATGATGCTCTCGATGGTCTTTGCCATGCTGACGATCTCGCTCTCGTCCGCGCGGCGCATCGCCGAGGTGCTCGAGGAGCGGACGGATATCCGCCAGCCGGAGCACCCGGTCATGACCGTGCGCGACGGTGCGGTCGACTTTGACCACGTGAGCTTTGTCTACGCCTCCAAGGCGGACAAAAAGGTGCTCGATGACATTGATCTGCACATCCGTTCCGGCGAGACGATCGGCGTCATCGGCGGCACGGGCGCGTCCAAGTCCTCGCTCGTGCAGCTCATCCCGCGTTTGTACGATGTCACCGGCGGCAGGCTGACGCTCGGCGGCGTGGACGTGCGCGATTATGATCTGGAGACGCTGCGCAACGCCGTTGCCATGGTGCTGCAGAAAAACGAGCTGTTTTCTGGTACGATCGCCGAAAATCTCCGCTGGGGCAACGAAAACGCCACGGACGAGGAGCTCCGTCACGCCTGCGTGCTCGCGTGTGCGGATGAATTCATTTCCGCCATGCCGGACGGCTATGACACCTATATCGAGCAGGGCGGCACGAACGTCTCCGGCGGCCAGAAGCAGCGCCTGTGCATCGCCCGCGCGCTGCTGAAAAAGCCGAATGTGCTTATTCTCGATGACTCGACGAGCGCCGTCGACACGCGCACGGATGCGCAGATCCAGCAGGCCCTTTCCGCCTATATCCCGGAGACGACGAAGATCATCATCGCGCAGCGCATCAGCTCCGTGCAGAACGCGGACCGTATCGTCGTGCTCGATGACGGGCGTATTGACGCCGTCGGCTGCCACGATGAGCTGCTGCGCACGTGCGAAATTTACCGCGAGGTCTATGAGTCCCAGCAGAAGGGAGGCGAGGACGATGCGTGAACGCCCGAAATTTGACAGCCGGATGCTCAAGCGCCTGCTGTCGTATATGCGCGCCTATAAGGGCACGCTCGTGCTCGTGACCATCTGCATTTTACTCAGCGCGGTCGCAGGCGCGGCCTCGTCCATGTTCCTGCAAAAGCTGATCGACGGCTATATCGTGCCCATGCTCGGCACAGCGTCGCCGGACTATTCCGGCCTGATCCGTGCGCTGATCACCATCGGCTGCGTATATCTTGTCGGTACGCTGGCCACATGGCTGTATAACCGCCGCATGGTCACGATCGCGCAGGGCACGCTCAAGCGCATCCGCGACGAGATGTTTGAGAAGATGCAGAGCCTGCCCATCCGCTACTTTGACACGCATACGCACGGCGACATCATGAGCCTGTACACAAACGATACCGATACGCTGCGCCAGATGATCGCGCAGTCCATGGCCCAGCTCGTGTCGTCCGTGTTTACGCTGACGGTCGTGTTCTTCTGCATGCTGTATATCAGCGTCTGGCTGACGCTGATCGTGTGCGCCGTTATGGCGCTCATTCTCGTGTTCGTGCGCAAGCTCACCGGCCGCATCGGCGGCTACTTCATGGCGCAGCAGACGGCGCTGGCGGATCTCAACGGCTATGTCGAAGAGATGGTCAACGGCCAGAAGGTCGTCAAGGTCTTCTGCCACGAGGGGCAGAGCAAGGCGGAGCTGCACCGCCGCAACCGCGTCTGGGCGGAAAACGCCGCGCGCGCCAGCGGCATGGCCAACAGCATGATGCCGATGATGAACGCCGTCGGTTATCTGCAGTATGTCATCATCGCCGTCATCGGCGGCACGATGGCGATTGCCGGCACGCCGAACCTCGGCCTGACCGGCATGAACATGCTCACGCTCGGTATGATTGCATCCTTCCTCACGCTCTCGCGCGGATTCACCAACCCCATCTCGCAGATCTCCAACCAGTTCAACTCCATCGTCACAGCACTGGCCGGCGCATCGCGCATTTTCGCGTTCATGGATGCCGAGCCGGAGACGGACGACGGCTATGTGACGCTTGTCAACGCCAAGGAGGAAAACGGCACGCTCGTCGAGGCCGACCACCACACCGGTCTCTGGGCGTGGAAGCACCCGCACGGCGACGGCACGGTCACATACACGAAGCTTGCCGGGCGCGTCGTGTTCGACCACGTGGACTTCGGCTATACGCCGGACAAAGAGGTCCTGCATGACATCACGCTCTACGCCGAGCCCGGCCAGAAGGTCGCCTTCGTCGGTGCGACCGGCGCCGGAAAAACGACGATCACAAACCTCATCAACCGCTTTTACGACATTGCCGACGGCAAGATCCGCTACGACGGCATCAACATCAATAAGATCTGCAAGACCGACCTGCGCCGCAGCCTCGGCATCGTGCTGCAGGATGTGAATCTCTTTACCGGCACCGTCATGGAGAACATCCGCTACGGAAATCCGGACGCGACGGATGATGAATGTATCGCGGCGGCGAAGCTTGCCAATGCCGACCATTTCATCCGCATGCTGCCCGACGGCTACAACACCGTGCTCAAAGGCGACGGCAGCGGCCTGAGCCAGGGCCAGCGGCAGCTGCTGAGCATCGCACGCGCGGCTGTGTCCGATCCGCCGGTCATGATCCTCGACGAGGCGACCAGCTCCATCGACACCCGCACGGAGGCGCTCGTGCAGAGCGGCATGGATAAGCTCATGGAGGGGCGCACGGTGTTCGTCATCGCGCACCGGCTCTCGACGGTCAAGAATGCGGACGTCATCATGGTGCTTGACCATGGCCGCATCATCGAGCGCGGCAACCATGCAAAGCTCATCGCCGAAAAGGGCGTGTACTACCAGCTCTATACCGGCGCGTTCGAGCTCGAATAATTTCCTGCGCCCCCCTTGCGGCCGGCAGGGGGGCGCGGTATAATTGCGGTAACGAAGCAAAGGAGGAGAACCATGGAGTATCGAAGATTTGGAAACACCATCGTCGCCCGCATCGACCGTGGGGAAGAAGTGCTTGAGCAGGTTGCGGCCATCGCGCAGGCCGAGCAGATCAAGCTCGCGAGCGTGCAGGCGCTCGGCGCAGTCGGTGAATTCACGGTCGGCGTGTTCCACACGGCCGAAAAGAAGTACCACGCCAATTCGTTCGCGGGCGATTTCGAGATCGTCTCGCTAACCGGCACCATCAACACGATGGACGGCGCGTTTTACACGCACCTGCATATGAGCGCCGGTAATGAGAAGGGCGAGGTGTTCGGCGGTCATCTGAACCGCGCCGTTATCAGCGCCACCTGTGAGATGGTCATCACGGTTATCGACGGAAGAGTGGATCGTTTTCACAGCGAGGAGATCGGCCTGAACCTGTTCCAATTCTAAAGATTTGTGTCAAAAGCACGCACGGCTATTGAGTCGTGCGTGCTTTTTTTGCTGCCTTGATCCTATATTCCTATTGACAACATGGGAATATAGGAATATAATTCACATCGATGAGGTAGGATTTTGCACCGGACCATCCTGAGCCTCTCTGAATTCGTGTATACGTATGCAGCCGTGCCGTCAGGCACGGTTTGCCATTGGGAACGGAGGATACACATATGAACAGCAACCTGCTTGAAGTCAGCGGCCTGCACGTGAGTGCGGGCGAGAAAGAGATCCTGCACGGCGTGGACCTGACCGTCGGCAAGGATGAGACGCATGTGCTCATGGGGCCGAACGGCACCGGCAAGTCCACGCTCGGCTATGCGATCACCGGCAATCCGGAGTACACGGTCACGGCCGGAAAGATCGTCTTTGACGGCGAGAATATCACACGGCTGCCGGTCAACGAGCGCGCGAAGAGGGGTATTTTTCTGTCGTTTCAGAATCCGCTCGAGGTGCCCGGCGTGACGCTCAGCGCGTTTATTCGCAGTGCGCTCGAGCAGAAGACCGGCAAGCGCATCCGCCTCTGGGACTTCAAGAAGAAGCTTGCCGAGACGATGCAACTGCTGGCGATGGACGCTTCCTATGCTGAGCGCGACCTGAATGTGGGCTTTTCCGGCGGTGAGAAAAAGAAAGCGGAGATCCTGCAGATGCTCATGCTCGAGCCGAAGCTTGCCATCCTCGACGAGACGGACTCCGGTCTGGACGTCGACGCGGTGCGCACGGTCTCCAAGGGCGTGCAGCTCTATCGTGAGCGCGTGCACGGCTCGTTGCTCATCATCACGCACAGCACCCGCATTCTCGAGGCGCTGACGGTGGACGCCGCGCACATCATGGAGCAGGGCGTCATTGTGAAAAACGGCGATGCATCGCTTGTAGATACCATCAACGAAAACGGCTTTGGCGGCATCCGGGCAGACTGAAAGCGAGGCGATCCGAATGAAGGAAAAAAGTCAGGTCGCGGACATTGACCGCAGTGTCTATGACATCCGCGACAAAGAGGACGATGCCTATCGCATGCAGGAGGGCCTGACGCCGGAGATCATCGACCGGCTCTCGAAGGAAAAGGGCGATCCGGTCTGGATGCAGCAGTTCCGGCTGCAGTCGCTGCAGATCTATAACGAGATGCCGATCCCGGATTGGGGGCCGTCCATCGAGGGACTGGATATGGACCACATTGCGACCTATGTTCGCCCCAAGACCGACATGAAAAACGACTGGAAGGACGTCCCGCAGGATATTAAAGACACCTTTGAGCGTCTCGGCATCCCGCAGGCGGAGCGCAAATCGCTTGCCGGCGTCGGCGCACAGTACGATTCCGAGCTCGTGTATCACAACGTCCGGGACGAAGTGGCTGCACAGGGCGTCGTCTACACCGACATGGAGAGCGCGCTCAAGGGCGAATACGCCGACATGGTGCACAAGTATTTCATGAAGCTCGTCACACCGCGCGATCATAAGTTTGCAGCCCTGCACGGCGCGGTCTGGTCCGGCGGTTCGTTCGTGTATGTGCCGAAGGGCGTGCAGGTGTCCATCCCGCTGCAGTCGTACTTCCGTCTGAACGCCAAGGGTGCTGGCCAGTTTGAGCACACACTCATCATTGTCGATGAGGGCGCGAGTCTGCATTTTATCGAGGGCTGCTCGGCGCCGAAATATAACGTTGCGAACCTCCACGCCGGCTGCGTGGAGCTGTACGTGAAGAAAAACGCCAAGCTGCGCTACTCGACCATCGAGAACTGGTCGAA
>OLVO01003839.1_pt1 | contig 11848 bp, 9 predicted proteins | sample 1672571 | NCBI WGS metagenome assembly OLVO01 (sample SAMEA3136700, study PRJEB25190) | human gut metagenome | biome: human gut; feature: human-associated habitat; material: faeces | place: Austria | collected 2013 | reverse complement strand
CCACCTGCATGCCTTCAGTAGAGTTGCACAGATAATCGATGAATGCTGCAACCAGCTGTTCAGTACGGTCATCCGCGAAATCTCCGCTTGCTCTAGTGACATAAGAGAACGGACGCTGCATGCCGTATGTGCCATCCAGCACAGTCTCTTCGCTCGGTGCTACGCCTTCATAGTTCAGTGCAGTCAGGTTGTTTGCCTCAAAATCAGTAGAGAGGGAAACATATCCGATTCCGTTAGGATCAGCGCCGACTTTAGTCGCCATATCGCCGTTGCTGTCAACCGTAACGGCTGCGTCAGTCAGCATTTCCTCCATATCATTTGCCTTTTCGAATGCTTCTCTGGTTCCGCTGGATGCGTCACGAGAGTAAACTGTGATCGAATCGTTGCCAGTCGATGAACCGCATCCTGCCAGGGTCAGACCCATCACACATGCAATTCCGAAAGCCATTGCTTTTTTCATGAACTTCATTTGTTCATTCCTCCTTTGAGTTTTCCTCTTTGCTTTACGTCTATCATTATACGAGCGTTTTATCAGATCATCTTCAAAGGAATGTTAATTGTTTTTAAAGTTATATCAAATCTATGTAAAATTGTGAATTGATTCACATTTTGCCGACCATACCTGAAAGACTCTTCCTTATTATTATCTGTCTTGCTTCCTTTATACTCACATCAGACATTTTCTTCTTTTTGTCTGAATCGTCACATTCCCCCATGAATCACGCCGTGAAATCAAGTAAAATATGATATATGCAGCTTTTTGGTCGTCGCTCATGCTTGTCAAAGAAAAGGAGAGACTTTTGCGACACGCGTGCTGACCATCTGTTTCACAAAGCTGCCTGCATTGTGTAAAAATGTCAAATTTCCTAGATCCGGTTGACGCGCAAACCGGACAAGTGTATCATGAATCAATCTTTTCGACGCACACATATCATGTCATCCGCATCTGCGCTGATGACTGCCATGGCTGAAGCCCTCTTCTTTGCATAATGCCGTATCACGCGTGAAACAGATAAACAGAAAAGGAGGCATGTCCACTCATGATGAAAGAACAATTAAAAGAGAAAACCAAGGAATCCCTGGCCAGCGTTCTGCCGATCACCGTCATCGTCTTTCTGCTGAGCGCGACGGTCGTCCCGATGGAAACTGGGACCCTGCTGCTGTTTCTGATCGGGGCCATGCTGCTCATCGTCGGCATGGGCATCTTTCAGCTTGGCGCCGAACTGGCAATGACCCCGCTTGGCCAGAGCATCGGCAGCCGGATGATCAAGGGAAATAAATTGTGGGCGACCGTGCTCATTTGCTTTTTCATGGGCGCGATCATCACGATTGCCGAACCGGATCTGCAAGTGCTGGCAAATCAGGTCGCTTCCATCCCCAATAATGTACTGATCTATACCGTGGCAGGCGGGGTCGGCATCTTCCTGGTCATCGCGTTCCTGCGCATCCTCTATCGGATCAGCCTGTCCCAGACACTTACTGTGCTGTATATCCTGCTGTTCCTTCTCTCCTTCTTTGCCCCTGATGAATTCACCGCAGTGGCATTCGATTCCGGCGGCGTGACGACCGGACCGATGACCGTCCCATTCATCATGGCGCTTGGCATCGGGCTATCCGCATCGCGCGGCAGCAAGGAAGGCTCAGACGACAGCTTCGGTCTCGTCGCGCTGTGCAGCGTCGGGCCGATTTTGATGGTGCTGCTGCTCGGCATCTTCTACCACCCGACGGACGCGGCCTACTCCGCCGTGGAGATCGCGCCGGTCGTGACAACGCGCGACGTGGCGCGGCAGTTCGCGCTCGGCTTCCCGGGCTATGCCGAGGAAGTGCTGCTGAGCATCCTGCCGATCGTGGCGGTGTTCGTGCTGTTTCAGCTGCTGACGCGCTGCTACCGGCGGCGGCAGCTGCTGCGTACGGGCGTCGGCTTTCTGTACACGGTCATCGGCCTGATCCTGTTTCTGACCGGTGTGAACGTCGGCTTCACACCCGTGGGCAATCTGCTCGGTTCGGGTCTGGCCGGCAGCGCGTACCGCTGGGTGCTCATCCCGATCGGCGCGCTCATCGGCTACTACATCGTCAAGGCCGAGCCCGCCGTGCAGGTGCTCAACAAGCAGGTCGAGGACGTCACCGGCGGCACCGTGTCACAGAGCATGATGAACACGGCGCTGTCCATCGGCGTCGCCTGCGCGGTGATGCTGTCCATGGTGCGTGTGCTGACCGGCATCAGCATCTACTGGATCCTCGTGCCCGGCTACGCGCTCGCGCTCATCCTCGCGCGGTTCGTGCCGTCCGTGTTCGTGGGCATCGCCTTCGACTCCGGCGGCGTCGCAAGCGGGCCCATGACCTCCACCTTCCTGCTGCCGCTGGCCATGGGCGCGTGCACCGCGCTCGGCGGCAACGTCGTCACGGACGCCTTCGGCGTCGTAGCGCTCGTCGCGCTCGCCCCGCCGGTGGCGATCCAGATCATGGGCGTTCTTTATGTACATAGATCCAAAGCCGTGGCACAAAACAAAGCTGACCTGCTGTCCGATGACGGCGTCATCGACCTGGAGGACGAAGAGATATGATACATGCCGAAAACCGACTCGCACCGCGCATGGTGCTCATCATTACGAATCATGAATACCGCCGCAAGCTCGAACAGACGTTTCAGAATTTCCGCATCCCGATCTATTATCAGTGCCAAGGGCACGGCACCGCGCCGTCGGAGATGCTCGACATCTTCGGCCTGAGCGGCAGCGGCCGCCTGCTCACGATCGGGCTGCTGCCGAAATTTCTCGTGCGCGACCTGCTCGACGCGCTGCAGCAGCGCATCCCGCTGCACAAACGCGGCGGCGGCATCGTGCTGACGATCCCGATCACGGGGCTGCAGCGGCCGATGCTGCAGCTCCTGAACGATCAGATGCGCGAGACGATAGAACAGAAGATCGAAGAAAGGGTGGATAGCGATATGTCCGATATGCAAACCAGCGCCGGTTACACCGCCATCTGGGTCGCGCTCAGCAACGGCTACAGCAGCGACGCAATCGACGCGGCCAGAAGCGCCGGCGCCATGGGCGGCACGATCCTCAAGGGACGCCGCCAGAACTCCGAGCGCATCAGCCGCAAGCTCGGCATCTCCATGCAGGAGGAAGAGGAGTTCGTCGTCATCGTCACGCCGCGCGAAAAGAAGGCCGCCGTCATGAACGCGATCAGCGACGCCTGCGGCCTGCGCACGGACGCGCACGGCATCATCGTCTCGCTGCCGGTGGACGAGGTCATCGGCCTTGAGACCGGAGAAAACACGCTGTAACATTCCAAATAAACCAAAAATGCCGCAGGCAGCCGCCTGCGGCATTTTTGCGTCCGGATAGCGTATTTCAGGCCAGGGCGCGCTCGACCGCCGCCATTGCGTGGGCATGGGTCGTGTCGATGAGCGGCACCGCGCAGTCCTCTGGCTTGACCAGCAGGCCGAATTCCGTGCAGCCAAGGATCACGGCCTCCGCGCCGCGATCGGTCAGGTCCCGGATCGCAGCCCGAAACTTGTCCCGGGTCTCCGGGAGAAACACGTCCTTGACCAGTTCCTGATACAGTGCGTTATGGATGTTGTCAAAATGCGCGCCGTCCGGGAACAGCACATTCAGGCCGTAGCGCTCCTGCAGGCGGCCCCGAAAGAAGGTGCTCGACGATTACCGCCCGCTGCTGGAGGAAAAAGGCTTCCGGGTCGAGATCCGGCCGACGGACGAGACGGTCTTTGCCGACCGGCGCGGGCTGTGCTTCCTGCTCGGGCAGGTCGTGAGCAACAGCGTGAAGTATACGCTCGAAAAGCCGGTGCTGACCTTTTCCCTGGAAAGCAATGACACGGCGACCGTCCTGTCCATCCGCGACAACGGCCCGGGCGTGCGCGCGTGCGACCTGCCGTACGTGTTTGAAAAAGGTTTCACCGGAGACTCCGGCCACGAGAAGAACAAAGCCACCGGCATGGGGCTCTATCTCGCGCGCGAGGTCGCAAAGGATCTGGGCCTCACGCTCACCGCCGCGTCCGGCTGGGGCGCGGGGTTTGAAATTCGGGTCACATTCCCGGTCGTAGAAGAATAAAGGTCCGAAAGGCGGCGCCGCTGTTCGCGGTGCCGCCTTTTTCGCGCACAAAAAGCCGTCGCCCCACTGCGCAAGATGCCCCGGCAGCCGAGGCTGCCGGGGCAAAGGGGGGATGCGACATCTAACGGGATGGTACGTCAGACGATGTTATACTTCTTGAGCAGATCCACCACGACGTTGTTGACCAGCGGCTCCTTGACGAGGTCGAGCAGCGGCAGCACCGACGGGAGCAGGAACTCCAGCGGCTTCTTGCCGTCGAGCAGCTTGCTGGTCGCGTAGAGCAGGTCGCGGATATCATACACGCTGCCCCAGACTTCCGGCACGCCGCGGTCGACATTGCAGAGCGTGTAGACCGCTTCCATCGCGGTACGGATGGAGTACTCGGTGGTGAACACGGTGTCGCGCGGGGTATCGGCGAACTGGCCGACGAACGCGAGGTTGACGGAACCATCGGGCACGACCTTCGGGCGGTCGCCTTCGGCTCTGGGCTCAAAGAACGTGGTGACGTAAGGCATCATGCACGGCGTGGTGTTGCATTCGTTCGTGGCCAGATCCATGATCTGATCCTCGGGGATGCCGATGTGGTACAGCCACTCTGCCGCCAGCTCGATGCCGGTGCAGTCGCACATGTTCTTCTTGATGAAGTCGCCCTTGTCGTCCCAGCAGTTGAGGCCGTAGACCCAGATCAGGCAGTGATCCTTCGGCTGCTCCTGGAACTGGCCCTGACGGTTGATGGTCCAGCTGACGAGCCAGCTCGAATCGCGGCAGGTGACGATGCCGCCGGTAACGACCTTGCCGGACAGCGGGTCGCGCTTGCAGATCTTCTGGATGGCGTCGAGGATCTGCTTGTTGGCCGTGTCGACGGTCCAGGACTCCCAGCTGGTCTCCTTGATGTCCTTGAAGAACTTCTCGGGATGGCCGAACGCCGGATCCTGCGCGGCGAGCTTCTTCCACATCTCGATGGACGGGCCTTCGCCGTTCTTGACCTTGATGACCGGAGCGTGCGTCTGATCGCCGTAAGCGGACGCATCGCCCTGGCAGCCATTCGTGCAGATGACGAGATCGTTCTCGGTCAGCTCGATGACCTTTTCCACGCCGCCCTGGGTGTACTCGATCTTCTTGGCGACCTTCTTATCCTCGGTGCAGTCGCAGACGATGTTCGTGACCGTGGTGTCGAAGAGGACCTTTCCGCCGTGGTCGGTAATGTATTTGCACATCGGGAGGATCATGGACTCATACTGGTTGTAGCGGGTGAAACGCAGCGCGCTCAGATCCGGCAGGCCGTCGATGTGGTGGATGTAGCGCTGCAGGTAGAGCTTCATCTCGAGGGCGCTGTGCCACTTCTCGAACGCGAACATGGTCTGCCAGTAGGTCCAGAAGTTCGTGGCGTAGAACTCATCGTCGAACACGTCATCGATCTTCTTGTCCTCGAGGGACTTGTTGGTCGCCATGAACAGCTTCAGCAGCTGGGTGGCGGCGCCGGGCGTCAGGCCGTACTTACGGTCGGTGTGAGCGTCCTGGCCCTGCTTCTCGGTGACACGGCACAGGGAGAAGTTCGGGTCTTCCTTGTTGAGGTAGTAGTACTCGGAGAAGACCGTCTCGCCCGGGTTCACGATCGACGGGATGGACTTGAACAGATCCCACATGCACTCGAAGTGGTTATCCATCTCACGGCCGCCGCGCATGATGAAGCCCTTGGTCGCGTCGTAGATGCCGTCGCAGGAGCCGCCGGCCACCGGCAGGTGCTCAAAGAGCGTGATGTGCTCGCCGGGCATCTGTGCATCGCGGATCAGGAAGCAGGCCGCCGCCAGACCGGCCAGGCCGGTGCCGACGACATATGCCGACTTGTTGTCGATGCCTTCGGGTTTTTTCGGCGTTGCAAACGCCTCGTAGTTACCGCTGCTGTAATACATTCTGTGTACCTCCCATTCATGATGTGTTTTCCGTATTTTTTGTGCAGTCCGCTGCACGAGTTTCTTCTGTTATGGTCACTAACACTTGCCTCCAAAAAAAAGAAGCAACTCCGTTTGACAATTATCAATATAGCGCATTTCGCCGTCTTTACTGCACCATTTGTTACGCAAATGGCGATAATTAAACATAACCATTTGGTTTCGTTGAATGTCACTAAACTGACGATTTGCGATTGTGTATTTTGACCGTTTTTCGCCGAACGTCCAATCAAAATGCGTCAAATGGCACAAAAGGAAGCTGTCAAAAAGCGAAATTCGCTTTTTGACAGCTTCCAGTTTGGACATATATGGTCGTCAAGTGTGCCCTACAAGTTGGCCATGCCCTCCAGCGCAGGGCGGTCGAGCACATAGATCTTGCCGCGGCCGGTGCGCAGAAGGCCCATCTGACGCATCCCCTCCAGCTCCCTGCTGATGACCTCGCGCGTGGTGCCGAGGTGGTGGGAGATCTCCTCGTGGGTGATGCGCGCAAAGCCGTCCTCGGGGTGGGCATCGGCCTTTTCGAGCACGACGCGGGCGATGCAGCTGCGCAGAGGATGGAAAAAATAATACTCTATGTTATTGAGCACCGTCTGGACATTGCGCGCCTGCGTGCACTGCAAAAACTGCTGCACGACCGGCGATTCCGCGCACAGCGGGCGCAGGGCCACAATGTTGATGTAGGCAAACACGGCGTCGCTGGTCGCCTGCAGGATGGGGACCGTGTCACCCGGCGCTGCACTGTCGAGTGTATTGAGCATGCAGCATCCGCCGCTGACGATCGACATGAGCGTGATCTCGCGGCCGGTGTCCGTCGCAATAAACACACGCACTCCGCCGGAGAGCACGAGAAACAGGCCGTTTTTTTCCGGCATGGAAAAGATCACGTCGTCCCCCGCGCGGTACGAGCGGACGATCGTATTCAGGCGCAGCATCTGCTGCTGAGAGCCCGTCAGCGAATCCCAGAACGGCAGGCACACCGTAAAGTCATAGGAACGTTTGTTTTTATCCGTGCTGCACACCTCCGCCGTTTTGGAATGATATGTTAGCGTCACTAACATATATGCACAAAAAAAGAAACTTGCTGCTTCTTCTCACATCTTATCAAATTGACACGTCCGCACCGTATCATTTGTTACATATCTGACGCCTTTTCACGTTTTCCTGCCAGTAAGGAGGCGTCTGGTTCATTCTTGATATAGCTCACGAGCAGCTCGCCGGTAAACTGGACGACATCGACCGGAGAAACGCCGAAGGACAGGTTCTCATAGATCGTCGTACCGGTATAAGCGTTGAGCAGGCACTGATACACCGCGTAAATATTCACATCCGGGCGGATCGAGCCGTCGGCCACGCCTTCGCGCAGGGCCTTGAGCGCCGGGACGGGGATCTCCTTGTCGTAGTACTTCCAGAACACATTGTTGACGTCGCTGCCGGTGTTCTTCTCGGAATAGGCCGAAAACATCTCGCGCGTGTAGTCGTACCACTCCGGCTGGTCATCATAAATGCGGAAGTAAATGTGCATGCAGACGACGAACTTTTCATACCCCGTCGTACACGCTGCGGACTCTCGCTTGTACTGCTCCATAAAATCAGTAAAAAACGTAGCCAATGCGTCGCGCCAGGCGGCAAACACGAGCGCGTCCTTGTTGCGGAAATAGCGGTACAGCGACGTCGGCGTCAGGCCGGCCGCCTCGGCGATGCGGCTGATGGGCGTCGCGGCGATGCCGTCCGCGATGAACAGCGTCTGCGCCGTGTGGATCACCCGCCGGATGTTCTGTTCCCGTTCCTCACTGCGTTTCACGGTCTGCACCTCCCTGCGCAAAGTTGTTTACAGTATGCCATGTTTTCACGCCGTTTGCAACCGCAAATGTGCCGGGTGGAAACATTTGTGCCTTGCACGGCGCGGCGCAGCGTGGTATGCTCACGGCAGACAGAGAGATTCCTCCCCGCCGGAGCGGATGTCTTGGCCCCGACGGAAGTCGAGGCCTTTTTTTATGACCGGTTTCACCGGTCATAAAAAAAGACCGGATCTCATTCGAGGCGGGCCTTACCCCCCTCGAGCTCCCCCGCGACGCTTTATCCGTTTCCCTGCCGCATCTTTCGAACGGCCGTGATAAACCATTTGACCGATTTCACCGGTCATAAAAAAGACCGGATCGCATTCGAGGCGGGCCTTGTCCCCTCGAGCTCCCTAGCGACACTTTATCCGTTTCCCTGCCGCATCTTGACGATAGACAGCAAAAAGAGCACGCTGCCAAAGCAGCGTGCTCTTTATATGGTTTGCGTTTTGGCTGGTTGGCGCCGAATCAGGCAGCCTTCTTCGCCTTGGCCTGCGCTGCGAGTGCCTTGCTGCCCTCGACGACGAGGTCAATGGCAAGGATGACCAGCAGGATGGCCAGGATCGCGCGGATGTAGCACCATGCAAGGCCGGTGCCGCCGGCGATGATCGCAGTGATCTGGGACTTGATGGTGAAGACCAGAGACGTCAGCGTCACGAGGATCATGAAGATCATCGGGAAGTAGAACATCTTGTTGTTTCTGCCCATCTTGCCGAGCCATGCGGCGACGGCCAGCAGGCCGAGGCCGGCCAGGAGCTGGTTGGCAGCGCCGAACAGGGGCCAGATCTTTGCGTAACCGGTCATGCCAAGGGCAATGCCAAGCACGACGGTGATTGCGGTGGAGACGTACGGATTGCAGAGGACCTTGCGAGCGCCGGTCACGGTCGGATCGCCGGCCTTCTCACCGGGCTTGAGCCAGAATTCCTGGAACATGTAGCGAGCCAGACGGGTCGCGGTGTCCAGAGAGGTCAGGCAGAACACGGACACGGCCAGGACCATCAGCGTGTAGGTGACGGACACGGCACCAGAGCCGAAGATCTTGCCGAGCATCTGAGACAGGCCAGTCGCAAACACGACGGTCGGGGTGACGGTCGTGCCGGCTTTGTAATCCTGCCAGATGTACGCAACAGCGCACAGGGAGACGAGCGCGAGCACGCACTCAATGAGCATGCCGCCGTAGGCGATGGGCTGTGCGTCCTTCTCATTGTTGAGCTGCTTGGCCGTCGTGCCGGAACCAACAAGGGAGTGGAAGCCGGAGATGGCGCCGCAGGCAATGGTGACGAACAGAGCCGGGAACATATAGCCAAGGGAGCTGCCCGTCGGGGCGATGGTGTCTTTGAAGCCGGTGAACGCAGGCATATCCAGCGTCGGGTGGCAGCCGATGACACCGATGATCGCGAGGATCATCATCGCATACAGCAGGAACGAGCTGAGGTAGTCACGCGGCTGGAGCAGGATCCACACAGGCGTGACGGAAGCGACCAGAATGTAGATGCCACAGATGATCATCCAGGTCTGGTAGCTCAGGTAGATCGGATGCCACTTGATGCCAAGCCACATCACCAAGGCAATGGCCACAACACCGATGATCGTGGACACGCCGATCGGCGCATTTCTGCGGTACACGAAGAAACCGAAGAAGATGGCCAGGACGATGAACAGCAGCGAGATGATCGCCGTCGTGGCGTTGGCCGCGGAAGCCGCCATATCCACAACGCCGTCCACATAGGTGGCCTTGAACGTGTTGGCAACGATGGACGCGAACGCGGCCACGACCAGGATCAGGGTCAGGTAAGAGAAGATGAGGAACAGGCGCTTGGCCTTCTTGCTGATGCTGGTCTCGACAACGGTGCCGATGGACTGGCCGTCATTGCGGACAGAGGCAAACAGCGCGCCGTAGTCATGCACACCACCGAAGAAGATGCCGCCGATGAGGACCCACAGCAGCACCGGGACCCAGCCGAAAACAGCGGCCTGGATCGGGCCGTTGATCGGGCCGGCGCCCGCGATGGAGGAGAAGTGGTGGCCCATCAGGACAGGGGCCTTTGCAGGGCAGTAGTCCATGCCGTCTTCCAGCTCGTGAGCCGGCGTCGAGCGGGACGGGTCGATGCCCCACTGTTTGGACAGCCATCCGCCGTAGAAAACGTAGCCCAGGGCGAGAATGACAATGCCAACAATCAGAATTACAGCAGCATTCATTGAATTAACTCCCTTCTTTCATATTCTTAAACAGTGTTGTCTTCAACAACTGTGCTGTACTGCGTCCGCTGCCATTGGCAGCCGTTTTGCCGGTGCTGAGCTCCACGACGCCGGTGTGGTAATCCATCCAGCCGTGGAACGCCAGTTTGAAGCTCTTATAAATACGCGTGCGGCGCAGGGCGCGCAGCGCATCCGGCTCACAGGTGTCACACAAGAAGATCGCCGTGATATAAGAGCACATATGATTCGGGCCCGGCTCGATCCGCTGCATGCCGTCGGCACGCGCCTGCTCGCGGCACTGCTCGAAGATCTCCTTCGTGAGCACAGGGACCGAGAAAATGTAGACATATTCGTTGTTGTCCGCTTCCCAGAGCTTGGCGGCCTTGACCAGCACATACTTCTCGGAGTGGATGTGCAGCCCGGCCTCTGCGACGAGATAACCCTTCGGTTCCTCGTGGCGCACAACATCAAAATATCCCGAATAACTGTGGCACAGTTTGTCGAGCGCTTCCTCGCGGGTCATACGCCGTCCTCCCTGTTTGATGCAAAATTTTCATGGTATGATTTCACCAATTTCATGAACAAGCTAAGAACAAAGTGTAAACATACCGCTAATGTTATGATAGCGCGCCACCCGGAATCTTTCAAGTGAAATTAATGACAAATATCCACATCCGTTTTTGTCAACTTTTCATAACGTACGCACAAAAATGTCGAAGAACTTGGAATTATGTAAATCATTTTCCGTAAGGAACAGACAAACGTTTCACCTGTGCGGACACTGATTTTTCAGCGAAAATGTGGCTGCGTTTTTTGCTTGACGATCTTTTCCTGCAGCAAAATATAATTATGTAAACCATCTTGCAAAGTCGCTCTGCCGCCCTCAGTGCAGGTACGGACGGCAAGTGCGATTCTTGTCGAAAAGTGATTGACAGGACGTGCAAATCTTGCTACAATGAGTCGTCTCAATTGGAATGATGCCTAGAGTCTTTCCGAAGCAAGATGCGACCGCCGCCGCGCCCCGCGCGCCGGCCAAGGCCATACGGACAGCCGGGTCGAATGCCGCAAACCGCACCGCGTGCGGTGGCAACTTCTGTTGCCTTATTGATTGAGTTAAAAGCTCGAGTTTTATAAGTTGGTCACTTAAAACCAGGCTGCTTTCAGCATCCAAACTTGTGAAATGGTCAATAAGAGTAGTAAAAGTAATCTTTGCTATATAGACTCTCAAGACACAACATCCTGTTGGGAACGGTGCGCACGGGCCGCGGACGGCCACTGCGCGCCCAATGGCATATGTTTGTTCACAAGCGCCGCTGCTGATCTGCAGCGGCGTTTTTTGTGCACAAGGGGGAAACACAGCCATGAAAAAAGTCATTGAACTCCGCAACGTCAGCAAACAGTTTGACGGCGAGACCGTTCTCGACAGCATCAACCTCGACATTTACGACAACGAATTTCTGACGCTGCTCGGCCCGTCCGGCTGCGGCAAGACCACGACCCTGCGCATGATCGGCGGCTTTGAAACGCCGGATCAGGGCGACATCCTCTTTCTCGGTGAGCGCATCAACGACATTCCGCCACACAAGCGCAACATCAACACCGTTTTCCAGCGCTACGCACTCTTCCCCCACCTGAACGTGTTCGAAAACGTGGCGTTTCCGCTGCGCGAGCAGAAGCTGCCGCGCAACGAGATCGAGCAGAAGGTCAACGAGATGCTCGCGCTCGTCAAGCTCACGGGCTTCGAGCGCCGCAACGTCACGCGCCTGTCCGGCGGACAGCAGCAGC
>OLVO01003827.1_pt1 | contig 11904 bp, 8 predicted proteins | sample 1672571 | NCBI WGS metagenome assembly OLVO01 (sample SAMEA3136700, study PRJEB25190) | human gut metagenome | biome: human gut; feature: human-associated habitat; material: faeces | place: Austria | collected 2013 | reverse complement strand
TTATACCTCCTGTTTAGTATCGTTTCCTGAATCTTAAACTTAACTTTCTGGTGGTTTATACCTCCTGTTTAGTATCGTTTCCTGAATCTTAAACTTAACTTTCTGGTGGTCTGTACCTCCTATTATTAATATGTTACTAATCTGAGTTATAACTTATGTTTTTGGTGGTCCGTACCTCCTTCTGGCTTATTTAAATTCTGAAATTAATTTTAATCTGTTTGCACTCTCACCTCTTTTTCATGATAAAAGCAAAACCTGTAATTTCAAAATCTATATGATGGACTGTGCCGTCCGTTCTTTGTTTATGTCTGTATTATAAAGCAGGATTCTTATTTTGTCAACACTATTTTTATATTTTTCTCTGATTTTCTAAATTCAATATTTTATCATCTGTTTTTACATGAATAAAGGAAGAGTCCCTCCTTTGGGAACTCTTCCTCTTAACTTATCATATTCAATACTATATTTCAAGACTCTATATAAGACTATCTGATCTTATCTAAGTGCCAGATATCATCAACATATTCCTGAATTGTACGGTCAGATGAGAAGAAGCCGGCTTTGCTGATGTTTGTCAGCATCATTTTTGCCCATGCTTTTCTATCTTCATAATCTGCAAGCATTTCATCTTTCTTTGCACGATAAGATTCGAAATCCGGAAGAGTCATGAACCAGTCTTTGTTGATTAACTCATTGAAAAGTCTCTCTAAGTTCTCTGCATTTCCGATTGCTTTCATTTCATCACTTACGATGAAGTCGATTGCACGTTTGATATCTGCATCATTATCATAATACTTGCGTGATACATAATCAGCTTTTGCATAATGCTCAATTACTTCGTCAGAAGACTCTCCGAAGATGTAGATGTTATCATCTCCTACTAACTGATGCATTTCTACGTTTGCTCCGTCCATGGTTCCGATTGCTACTGCACCATTTAACATGAACTTCATGTTAGATGTTCCGGATGCCTCTTTAGAAGCTAAGGAAATCTGCTCATGGATATCTGCTGCCGGGATTAATTTCTCAGCTAAAGTAACATTGTAGTTCTCTACCATAACAACCTGTAAGTACGGACTTACTTCCGGGTCATTTGCAATTAACTGCTGTAAGCAGAGAATTAAATGGATAATGTCTTTTGCAATGATGTAAGCCGGAGCTGCCTTTGCACCAAAGATTGCAGTAATCTTTCTTGCCGGTTTCTTTCCTGCTTTGATTTCAAAATATTTGTTAATTACATAGAGTGCATTCATCTGCTGTCTCTTGTACTCATGTAATCTCTTAATCTGGATATCAAATACTGAGTTCTCATCTAAGTCGATGTTCTGTGTTGCCTTTAAGTAGTTCTTAAGAACAACTTTGTTCTCAGTCTTGATTGCAAGTAATTTATCTAATACTGCATCATCATTTACGAACTGTCCTAATTTTTCCAGTTCCATTGCATCTTTCTTGAATCCTGGTCCAATCAGTTCTTCGATTAAGGATGTCAATCCCTTATCACAGTGTAATAACCAACGACGGAATGTGATACCGTTTGTCTTGTTATTGAACTTCTCAGGATAAATCTTGTAGAAGTTATTTAACTCAGAATCTTTTAAGATTTCTGTATGAAGGTATGCAACACCATTTACGCTGAATCCGTAGTGGATATCCATATGAGCCATGTGTACACGTTTTTCATCATCAATGATGTATACAGACTTGTCATCATATTTAGCAACTACACGGTTGTTTAATTCGTAGATGATTGGCATTAACTGTGGAACAACTTTCTCTAAGAAAGAGATTGGCCATTTCTCTAATGCTTCTGCTAAGATGGTGTGATTAGTATATGCACAACACTTGGAAACGATTGCAATAGCCTCGTCCATGCCGATTCCTCTTTCCATTAACAGACGAATCATCTCCGGGATTACCATAGATGGATGGGTATCATTAATCTGGATTACTGCATAATCAGCAAGATCATGTAAGTTACATCCTCTTTCTACTGCCTCATCTAAGATTAACTGTGCAGCGTTGCTTACCATGAAGTACTGCTGGTAAACACGAAGGAGACGTCCCTTGTCATCGCTGTCATCCGGATATAAGAATAATGTCAGGTTTTTCTTGATATCCTCTTTGTCAAAGTCAATTCCATCCCCAACGATGCTCTCATCTACTGTTTCGATATCGAATAAATGAAGCTTGTTGGTTGTGTTTTCATATCCGGTAACATCAATATCATATAATTTTGAAGTTACATTAAATCCACCAAACTGTACCTGATAGCTCTTATCTGTCTTTGTCAGCCAGCTTTCATCCTGAATCCAAGGATTCTTGGTTTCTTTCTGAAGGTTGTTTTCAAATACCTGTTTGAATAATCCGTAATGATAGTTAAGTCCAACTCCATCACCGTTTAATCCTAATGTTGCAATAGAATCAAGGAAGCATGCTGCAAGTCTTCCAAGACCACCGTTACCAAGTGATGGTTCCGGCTCAACCTCTTCAATTGCACAGATGTCTTTGCCATTTGCTGCAAGTACATCTCTCACTTCATCATATACGCCTAAATTAATCAGGTTGTTGGAGAGAAGTTTTCCAATTAAGAACTCTGCGGAAATATAATATAATTTTTTCTTTCCGTTGTGGTTTTCTTTCTTCTCAGCCATTGCTTTTGTCATCTCTAATAATGCGAAGTATAATTCTTCATTAGAGCAATCAGCAATTCCCTTGTTATATTTCTTTGTTACGATTTCCTGTAAATTCATTTTTGACCCTCCGTAAAATTTGAATTCAGTTCGTTCTCTTATGTATGCATTATCTAACATTTCTTTTACATTTTCTTGTAATATACCGGTCAAAAGTGGTACAATACTATCATATTTCGGTGATTTTAGAAAAAATCACTTTTTTGTACATTTTGACGAAAGGCGTTTCCCATGAATATTCTCGAATATGAAAATTACCAGGAAAAGAAATCACATGGTTCAGAAAGTTTCCCATATATCACCTATCCCTGTTCAATTCCCTTAGATTTTGAGCGGGTGCCTGCCCACTGGCATGATGAAACGGAAATTATCTACATCAAAAAAGGCTGCGGACTGATTACCGTAGATTTGGAAGAATATCCGGTTCAGGAAGGAAGTATTCTTCTGATTCTTCCGGGACAGGTTCATTCCATTGAACAGTATCTCGATTACAAAATGGAATATATTAATATTATTTTTAAACTGGAAATGCTCCTTGCCAAACAGACAGACATCTGTAACAGCCGCTACTTTACACCGCTTTTAGACGGCACACTGCGGCTTACCACACATTTTACACCGGGTATGCCATTCTATAACGAGGTTGCCGGCTGTATCAATGCTGCGGATGAAGTCTGCAGGACCAATCCCCCGGCCTTCCAGCTTGTGATTAAAGGACAGCTTTTCCTGCTCTTTTCCATTCTGATTTCTAACTGCTGCGAAACAAGTGCCTCCCGCAAGAACCAGAAATCCCTGGAAAAGATGAAACGCATCATTAAATATATTGAGACAAATTATGCCAGTAAAATTTCCATTGAAGAAATGGCAGATGCGCTGGACTTAAGCCAGTCTCATTTTATGAAGTTTTTCAAAAATACCATGGGAACTACTTTTACAGAATATTTAAATGATTACCGGCTGACCATGGCCAGCCGGCTGCTTATTTCGTCTGAAGCTTCTATATTAGACATTGCCGCTGAAGTAGGCTTTGACAACCTCTCTTACTTCAACCGGCTGTTTAAGAAACGCTTTTATGTTACACCCCGTGAGTACCGGAAGCGTTTTGCAGGATAAGTTCTTTTACTTTTTTCATATCCATTGCAGGCAGGTAATAGGTACTGTCCGGCTTTTTGTCATCTTTTGGAGAAATATTCGAATGAATGTAAAAAGTGTCAAGGCCTGCCTCTTTGGCCCCGTTGATGTCACAACGTACATCATTTCCTATCATCAGTGTTTTCTTCACATCCAGATGATACTTTTCTATCAGTTGTTCAAAAAAACGGATGTCCGGTTTCTTGGTTCCATAATCGGATGAAATTAAAATATCGTCAAAATATTTTGTAATATCCAAATAATTCATCTCATATTCCGTAAAGATTCTCTGGGCATTGGATAAAAGATATACCTTTTTACCACATTTTTTCAATGCTTTTAATAATTCTCTTACGCCATCATAAATCCGCACATACTCCATGGTCAGTACCCGGAAGAACTGTCCGGTATGAACTGCCAGCGCATCATCAGCCTTTATCCCCTTCTTCGCATAAAGCTCTTTGAATACTTCTTCAATACGAATCTCCGGAAATGCCTCATGGGCATAGTGTGACTCCTTTTCCAACTCTCCCTTTAAATCTGTCTCTTTGCTTTGAATCAATGCCAGATAAGATTCCTGTAATTCCTGCGGGTCATATAAAGCTCCATAAAATCCGTAAAACAGACTCAGTTTTTCCCATACCTTAGCATCATTTTCCTCTGTATGGATATCTACCAGTGTTCCATACAGGTCAAACACATAATTGTCGTACATATTACCTTCCATTTCCTGCTTTTATTTAAACATCTTTGTCTTAGCAAAGATTAATGCAACAATAAGACTGCATACCACTGCAATTAATACGATAATAACAAATCCATAAGGACTCTCTGCGAACGGCATTCCCTTTGCAGCCACATTCATGCCATACGCTGAGAATATCATAGTCGGAACAGAAAGTACAGCTGTTATTATGGCAAGCACCTTCATTACCACATTCAGATTGTTGGAAATAACTGATGCAAAAGCATCCATCATTCCGCTCAAAATGCCGCTGTAAATATTTGCCATCTCAATTGCCTGCTTGTTTTCAACAATAACATCCTCAAGAAGTTCTTCATCTTCCTGATATTTTTTAATATTGTCATTTTTAAATAATTTTTCCAGTACCACCTCATTGGAGCGGAGTGCTGTCGTAAAGTAAACCAGACTCTTTTCCAGTTTCAAAAGCTCGATTAACTCCCGGTTCTGTGTGGACTTGTGCAGCTTGTTTTCCACAATTTCACTCTGGCGGTCAATACTTCTTAAGTACTGTAAGAAAAGAGAGGATGTCCGGTACAAAATCTGAAGCACAAAGCGGGAACGCATGGCAGGATTAAAATCTCGCACCGTGCCATTGGCAAATGCTTCTAATATTGGAGTCTTCTCAAGACTTACTGTAATGACTGCTTTTTTTACCACAAAAATAGAAAGTGGAATGGTATCATAAAGTTCCTTATCATTATGGGTTTCAATATTCGGGATATTAACCAATACCATAGTATAATTCTCATCTGTTTCAATACGCGAGCGCTCGTCCGTATCCAGTGCGGAACGCATGGCATCTGCATCAATTCCATACTGATTTACCATTGCTGCGACTTCTACCTCTGTTGGATTTACAAGGGAAATCCAGCAATCCTCCCCTGGTGATTCAATTTCGGTGATACGGTTCTGTTCACTGCAATAGTACTTAATCATCTTTCCACTTCCTTTCTCTTCATTTCCTGTAAAAAAAATCCCCATCAAAGCCGGAACACTTTGACAAGGGAATCTCGCTTAATCCTTTTTTAGTATATTTCCACCCCCTTTGTTTGTCAACCCTGACTCATGTATTTTCTCATCTGCAGTAATATTTTCTTCTCCATGCGGCTGACCTGTACCTGACTGGTGCCAAGCTTTGCAGCAATCTGGCTTTGCGTGGCATTTTCAAAATAACGCATCTTAATCAGCTGCTGCTCCCTTCCGGATAACTGTTGCAGCAATTCTTCTATCAGAAGCTTATTTTCCAGTTCTTCCTGCGCATTCTTCTTATCCTTTAACCGGTCCAATAGATAGATTTCACTGCCATCCGACTGATAGACGCTCTGGTAAATGGATTCTACTTCTCCATTGGCTTCCACTGCAAGGACAATCTCTTCCTCCGAAAGCCCGGTTTTTTCTGCCAGTTCCTTTAACTCCGGCTCCCTTCCAAGCATGTCTGTCAGTTCCTTTCTTGCATTGCTGATAAGATAGCCTTTTTCTTTCATGCTCCTGCTGACCTTCACCATGCCATCATCCCTTAGGAAGCGGCGGATTTCTCCCATAATCACCGGCACTGCATAAGTGGAAAAGCATACCTCATAACTTACATCAAATTTATCCACTGCCTTCATCAGTCCAATGCATCCGATCTGAAACAGTTCTTCTTTATCATGTCCTCTTCCTAAAAATCTTTGTACCACACTCCAGACCAGCCCCTGATTTCCAAGCACCAGCGTATCTCTTGCCTGCTTATCCCCTTTGTGTGCCCGTTTGATATAAGCAATTGTCTGTTCCATTCTCCACTTAACTTTCCCGCACCAGATTTTTTTTCATTTTTATAACAGTTCCTTCTCCGACCTTTGACCGTACTTCTACTTCATCCATGAAAGCCTCCATAAAAGAAAAGCCCATACCGGACCGCTCCAGCTCCGGCCTTGTTGTAAAAAACGGCTCCTTTGCCCGTTCAATATCAGCAATTCCCTTCCCGCTGTCTTTTACGGTAATATGTACGGTACTTCCGGAAAGACAGCACTGCATCACTACCGTTCCTTCCTTTTCTTCATAACCATGGATAATGGCATTGGTTACCGCCTCCGATACCGCAGTTTTAATATCCTCTAACTCATCCAGTGTGGGATTCATCTGGGCGCAAAATGCTGCTACCGCTACTCTGGCAAATCCTTCATTTACGGATAATGCCTCAAATTCCAGTTTCATCTCATTTCTTCTTTCCATATTTACAGCCTCCATTTTCATACCTACTTCTTCTCCCCTTCTTTCATCTGAACCAGTTTATGCAGACCTGATACCACAAAAATTTTCCGGATCCGCTCATTCATATTCTCTGCCACCACTTTTCCGCCGCTGTAATTCATGTTCCGGCACCTTCCGATTACCACGCCAATCCCTGAGCTGTCCATAAATTCTGTACCGGCAAAATCAAAAACCAGTTTGTTAACCCGGTAAGAATCAATCAGTAAATCTGCCTCTGCCCGCAGCTGTGTGGCGCAATGATGATCCAACTCCTTTGGTACCCGGATGGTAAGACATCCATTTTCTAATTCATACTTAAATTCCATTCTTCTATCCTCCATATACATTACGTAAAAAGAATGTGCCCTGGCACATTCTCGCGCCTGCGGCGGTCGCTTGCGACATCTACCTTATACGCCGCAGTGTGCATCCTCGCGGTGCGTTTTGTAGTTTACAGGAAAGCAATTTCCTGTAAACTACAAAAGACGCCCGGCAATCTGCCTGACGTCTTTTGTAAACTGTTTTTCTTTATTCTGTTACTGTTCTGCATTCTGTAATTCTTCCAGATAGCGGGAAGAATTGGCTGCACGTTCCGTATTCGGATAACCATCAATCACTTTCTGATAGTATTCGATGGCTTTTTCATTCTCGCCCAGATTCCGGTAGGTCTGTGCCAGATAATAAATCGCATTGCCATCCTGGTATGCCTCATCCATCTCTACTACTTTTTCAAATCCGGTCTTCGCTTCTTCATAGTTATAATTACTGTATGCCTGATAACTGTCTGCATAAGTCACCTGAAGATACTGGTCATTTACAGTTGCGTTGATATTCTGATAAATTTCCTTTGCGGTATCGGAAAGGTTTTCTTCCTTCACACCGGAAAGTGCATCTCCTGCTGCTGTAATATCTCCCTCCTGGAAGGATTTATATGCTGAAAGCAGCTGGTCATAGCTGTTAATCTTATTGGAAGTCTCCTCGGAATCGCTTTTTGCAGAAGACACCTGCTGGTTCAGGTCATCAATCTGATTTTCCAGATTGGTAATCTGCTGATTCTTCGTGGTTATGGTATCATTTGCCTGAACCACTGATGTATTGGCATCACTCTTTGCCTTCTGCCTTACACTTGGCACTACAAGGAAACAGGTGACTGCAACACCAATTGCCACCCCAAGCAAAATGGTCAGTATTGTGGCAAAACCTGAAGTATCTTTGAATTTTGTCGGCTGGATAATGAGGTCATTTCCACTCTTATAGGAAATAAGGTCATCTTCTTTCTTTTTCTTCTTAAAAAGACCGAAAAGACCTTTCTTTGGCTTATCTTCCGTATCATCAAAATCGTCTTCGTACTCGTCTTCTTCCAAGTCTTCGTCATCGATTTCTTCTTCTACAGGTTCTTCTGGCTTTTTCTTGCCTTTCTTCTTTTCCTCAATGAATCGTCTGCGGCGACTAGGTATAACATCTTCTTCTACCTCTGCCTCTGTTTCAGTTGTAATAGCATTGAGAACTTCTTCTTCCTTAGTCATATCATTATCCTCCTGTGATACAGGCTGAGTTTCCTCTGCCTCATTATCTTCAGTAGCTGTAAGGTTATCGTCTGAAATAACCTCACTAGCACCTATTAAAGGCTTATCTAATATTACTGTCTTTTCTGCTACATAAGTATTTTTGTTATCATTCTTTTCCTTGAACTTAGTTGGATAATCTTCCTGAGTATGATTTTCCTGTTCTTCCATTTCATCAGCAACATTGTTAATGCTTTCTTCTGGAACAGAAGTAACAGTTATTGTGCTTTCTCCTACAGGTTCTGTATCCTCACTTGCAACATCTTCAACCTCTGGAGTTTCTTCAACTTCATCAGTAGTAGCTTCCTGAACCGGTTCTTCTTCAACAGTTTCATTTACTGTTTCAGGTTCTTCAATCTCCTGTACATCTTCTGTCTTTTCTTCTGTACTTGTGTCAGCAGATACCTCTGTATTATCCTCAGTTTCAACTTCTTCTATATTTGAAGTTTCCTCTGGCTTTTCTTCTTTATTCTTTAATTCTTCTTCTTCGGCAATTTTATTTACAATATTGCCAAGACCTATATCGTCTACAGAAATATCATCAAGAGAATCTTTCTTCTTGTGTATCTTTCTGTTTTCTTTCTTAGCAGGTTTAATATCTTCCTTAGGTTCTTCTGTTTTTTCTGGTGTTTCTTCTTTTTCAGTTTCTCCTAATATTTCCTTTATTACCTCGTCTGGGTCAGCAAATTTCATAGTTGCTGGTTTCAAATGAACCTTTTCAAGTCGTTCCTCAATATCATTCAAATCCATAGAAGAAAGTTTAGCCGTATCAAAAATACTAGGCTTTACTGGAGGAACAGCCTCCTCCTCTTCAATAGGTGCAACTGACTCTAGTTCTTCCGGTGCTGGCATATCGAAACCCTTATTTGTGCCGTCAATAAGGTTTACATCGTCATCTTTATCGTCCTTATATTCTTCTACTTCCTCAGGAAATTCGTCTTCGTAGTCTTCAGGTTCTTCAGTTTTCATTTTTTCAGCTAACTTACTGAGTGCCCCAGCAAAAAATCCGCCTTTTTTCTCTTTTTTAGGCTTATCTTCGTCTTTAGGTTCTACATCAGATACCTTATCCATATAATCATCGTCTACAAAATACAGTGTAGCATCTTTTTGAGCTCCGTCAAAATAACTTTGACCGCCATCATCAACATATTCTTCTAATAATCTGCCTACTGCCATTCTTGTTTTATCTGCGTTAAATTCGTTTAACGCCTGTTCAAGACGCTTCTGGTGTGTCTGGTACTGCTGGTGATTGGCGGTGCCGGATTTGGCGCATATAAGCTGATTCCGCTCTATGAGGACTATAAAAGCCAGATAGAGGGAGTGGTGGAAAACAGTACGCTGGATACGTTCCGTTTGCAGGAGGCAAGTTATATTTATGATTCCAACGGTAATGTGCTGGCGAAGCTGACGGGAGACGAGGATTCCAGTTATTTGACGTATGACCGGATACCGCAGAATGCAGTCAACGCATTTGTGGCGATCGAGGATCGGACGTTCTGGGAAAATCCAGGCATTGATATAAAAGGTATTTTCCGTGTCGCAGTCAATTACTTTTTGACTGAGGGAGCAGAAAAGCACGGCGCGAGTACGATCACCCAGCAGTTAGCGAGAAACCGTTTTCTGACCCGCGAGGTGTCGATGGAGCGGAAGATCAAGGAGATGCTGATTTCCTTAGATCTGACGAAGAAATACACCAAAGAGCAGATTATGGAGTTCTATATCAATGATATCAGCTTCGCGAACACATACTACGGGCTTCAGGCGGCTGCAAGAGGTTATTTTGGCAAGGATGCGGATGAACTGTCCTTGAGCCAGACGGCATATTTGTGTGCGATTCCGAACTCGCCGACGTATTACAACCCGTACCGTCATCCGGAAAATGCGCTGACACGCCGCGATAAGATTCTGGAAGACATGCTGAGTATGGGATTTATTACGGAGAAAGCGTGCAAAGAGGCAAAGGCGGAGGAGATCACGGTCAACCGCCAGAGAGTGCCGCTGCACAACTATGAGACGACGTATGCGATCGACTGTGCGATTCGCTATCTGATGCGCCGTGACGGCTTTGAATTCCAGTATGGATTCCGCAGCGACGAGGCTTACAAAGAGTACAATGCCAATTACAACGAGGTGTACAACCAGGAGCGCGATGCGCTCTACACGGGCGGCTATAACCTTTATACCTCGTTGGATCCGGACAAGCAGACGATCCTGCAGGATGCATTAGATGGAGTTTTGTCCTTTGATGGCAATACATCCGAAAACGGCGTTTACAAGCTGCAAGGCGCGTCCACCGTTATTGACAACAAGACGAACCGCGTCGTGGCGATTGTGGGTGGACGTAGTCAGGAGACGGATACCTACACATTAAACCGTGCGTTCCAGAGCCCGAGACAGCCGGGAAGTTCTATCAAACCGTTGATCGTGTATACACCGGCACTGGAAAATGGTTACACATCGGAAACAAGGATTCCGAATATCGATATTGACGCGGCGAAGCAGAAGGGCGTGGATGTGAAGTCCCTTTCCGGCGAGAGGCTGGAGCTTCGAAATGCGGTCGAGCGAAGTAAAAATGGTGTGGCATGGTATATCTATGATGATATCACACCGGATGTCGGCATGGCATATTTAACCCAGATGCGCTTCGCGAGCGTGCAGGCGGCGGACTATTATCCGGCGACCTCCCTGGGCGGCTTTACCACCGGTATGACGACCGAGGAGATGGCGGGCGCTTATGCGGCGCTGTCAGACCAAGGACAGTACCGCGAACCGACCTGTATTATCAAGATGATCAATAACCAGGGCGAAGATATTTTTGAAGATTATGAATCGGTTCAGGTTTACCAGGAGAGCAGCGCCGTGCTGATGACCGATATTTTAAAGGGAGTTGTCACAAAAGGTACGGCGGCGTCGATGGGTTGGAGCGGCAATATAGAGGCGGCCGGGAAGACCGGTACGACCAACGGCAGCCGTGACGGCTGGTTCTGCGGCATGACGCCATATTATACGATGACGGTCTGGGTTGGCTACGACCAGCAGAAGACACTTTCCAGCCTGTACGGCGGCACGTATCCGGCGAAGATCTGGAAAAATGCGATGGAAAAGATGGTAGAGGGGCTTCCGGCGGCGTCCTTTGATACCCCGGAGACGGACAATGGACGCGGAGAAGGAACCTATCTGGCAGGTCATCCGGATGCATTTGAAATCACAACCAGCGGATATACCGCGGCGAATTTCAGAAGGGATCATTTGCTCTCGGATGAGGTGGCGAAGCTTCTGGAGTCTGCAAAGAGCGGCGATTCCGGGCGCAGCAGCAAGGAGTTAAAAGAAGACGCCAGCGCCAAGATCGAGCAGATCAAGAGCGAATCCATCAAAGAGCGGATGCAGCGGATCTACAAGACGGGTACGGCAGGAAAACGGTATTCAGCCCCGGCGGTGGTGCCGGAAACAGCTGCCGAGACAGTTGAAGATCCGGCAGAATCTAGCACGACGATCGTGCCGGCAGGACCGGGTAGCGACATCGGACCAGGACACGGTCCGG
>OLVO01003825.1_pt1 | contig 11910 bp, 10 predicted proteins | sample 1672571 | NCBI WGS metagenome assembly OLVO01 (sample SAMEA3136700, study PRJEB25190) | human gut metagenome | biome: human gut; feature: human-associated habitat; material: faeces | place: Austria | collected 2013 | reverse complement strand
TCCTGTACACCGGCGTCGCCCAGCATAGCCCAGACGGTGCGTACACCGGCGCCATAGTTGCCTACGGGGTCAGCGTCACCGGCGATGAGCAGGATGGGCAGGTCCTTGGCGATTCCCTCAGCCCAGCTTTTGCGGCTGACGTGGTTGAGGGTGGCCAGCATCTCCCGGTAGGTGCCCGCGGTGAACGAGAAGGTGCAGAGTTTGTCGGCGTCATAATCCCGTACGACCTGGGTGTCGCGGCTGAGCCAGGCGTTAGGCGAGGCGGCATCCGGGATGCGTTTGCAATAGCTGCCGAAATTCAGATTGACCATCAAGGGCGAGACGGCGTCGTTGTCCTTGACGGCGGCAATCAGAGCAGCCAGACGCTGGCCGATGGCGTTCATCACGCTGGGACCAGCTGTGCCGGAAATGATAAGTGCCGTGATACTCTCCGGCCACTTTTCAGCGTACCATCGGGCATAAAAGCTGCCCATGCTGTGGCCGTACAGGATGATGGGCAGGCCGGGAAAACGCTCGTGCAGCAGGCTGTTCATTGTATGCAGGTCGTCCAGCAGATGAAAGCGGCCGTCCTTTTCGCCGTAGTGGCCGTGCTCCCCTGCCTGGGCGGTGTCGCCGTGGCCCAGGTGGTCGTTGCCTGCCAGGGCAATGCCATGGGCGGCGTAGAAATCCGCCATCGGTGCATAGCGGCGGACGTACTCGCACATGCCGTGGCTGAGCTGGATGACTGCCCGCACGGGCACGTCCGGGCAGGTATAAATGACGGCCGAGGAGGTATGTTTCCTGTCAGAGGAAGGAAACGTAACGTTTTCGCAGTGGAGGGTGGACATGGTTATTCTCCTTTGATCATCTTCCAGTATTGGGCAAAAGCCTGCTCGTTTTTGTTGTCGCCGGGTTCGTAGTAGCGGCGATCCTTGATGGCCTCGGGCAGGTATTGCTGGGCGGTCCAGTGGTTTGGAAAATCGTGAGGGTAGAGGTAATGCTGGCCCTTGACCTTGGCGTCGGCGCCGTCATAGTGTTTGTTTTGCAGCTGACGCGGGATGGGGCCGGTGCGGCCTGCCTGGACATCCGCGACGGCGGCGTTGATGGCATTGTGGGCAGAGTTGGATTTGGGTGCCGTGGCGACCAATACCACAGCATCGGCCAGCGGAAGCCGAGCTTCCGGCAGGCCGACAGCGTTGGCAATATCTACGGCAGCCTTTACAATGGGGATGATCTGCGGCCAGGCCAGGCCAACATCCTCACAGGCGCAGACCATCAGGCGACGGCAGGCGCTGGGCAGGTCACCGGCTTCCAGAAGGCGGGCCAGATAATGCAGGGCGGCGTCCGGATCGGAGCCGCGCATCGACTTTTGGTAAGCCGAGACAATATCATAATGGTCGTCGCCCAGCTTGTCGTACCGCATGGCAGTGCGCACGGCTACCTGCTGCACCATGGAAAGGTCGATGGTGCGGGTGCCGTTCTCGATCGGCGCAGCGGTGACGGCAAACTCCAGGTTGCCCAGGGCTTTGCGCATATCGCCGCCCGCACTTTGGGCCAGGTAGTCCAGCGCGTCGTTCGGAATCAAAATCGGCGTCTGGTCGTCGGCCCCCAGGCGAGCTACGGCGTTTTGCAAGCCCTGGCGGATGTCGGCGGCGGTCAGGGTCTTGAACTCAAACACCGTGCAGCGGGAAAGCAGCGCGTTATAGATGTAGAAATAGGGGTTCTCGGTGGTGGAGGCGATCAGGGTGACGCTGCCGTCCTCGATACATTCCAAAAGGCTCTGCTGCTGCTTTTTGTTCAGGTACTGGATCTCGTCCAGATACAGCAGAATGCCGCCCGCCGCTGCCAGCGTGCCGATATCCTTGAGCACCGCCTTGATATCCCCGGTGCCGCAGGAGGTGCCGTTGAGCTTGTGCAGGGTCATGCCGCTGTTCTCAGCAATAATGCGTGCCACCGTGGTCTTTCCGGTGCCGGAGGGACCGTAAAAGATCATGTTGGGAATGCGCCCGCTTTCAATGGTACTGCGGAACACCCGCCCCGGAGCCAGCAGATGCTGCTGCCCGCACACATCCGCCAGCGTTTTGGGACGCAGGCGCTGCGCAAGTGGTTCATTCATGGTGGTTTCTCCTTTCCTGCCGCAAGGCACTTTTTATATAGTATAGCGCATTTAGAAAAGGAGGACAAGAGCTTTTTCTGAAAATCATTCTCAGATAATGCCCTGCAAACATTTACAAATTCTGTCAAACATGGTATGATTCAGGTATTCCCTTTTAAAGGAGGTTTGTCCCATGCCGGTACGAAAAAAAGCCCCGGAGGATCTTACCGCAAAAAAAGCGCTGGCGCTGGAGGTCATTCAGCGTCTCAAGGCCGAATACCCGGATGCGGGGTGCACGCTGGACTACGACCACGCATGGCAGCTGCTGGTCAGCGTGCGGCTGGCCGCTCAGTGTACAGATGCCCGGGTGAACATTGTGGTGGAGGAGTTGTTTGCAAAATACCCCAGCGTGGCGGCGTTGGCTGCCGCCGAGCCGGAGGACATTGAAGCCATCGTCAAGCCCTGCGGACTGGGACACTCCAAGGCGCGGGATATCTCGGCTTGTATGCGGATGCTGCGGGATCAATACAACTGCCGTGTGCCCAATACCTTTGAGGAGTTGCTCGCTTTGCCCGGCGTAGGGCGCAAGAGCGCAAACCTCATCATGGGGGATGTGTTCGGCAAGCCCGCCATCGTCACCGACACCCACTGCATCCGGCTGTGCAATAAGATCGGCCTTGTGGACGGCATCAAGGAGCCGCAAAAGGTGGAGATGGCGCTGTGGAAGATCATCCCGCCGGAGGAAGGCAGTGACCTTTGCCACCGCTTTGTGATGCATGGCCGCGCGGTGTGCAACGCCCGCAAGCCGGAATGCGAAAAATGCTGTTTGAAAGACATCTGCCGCACTGCCCGCGAAGCCGCCGGGCAGCAGGCAGAGCCATAATTTTTAAGGAGGTATAAACTATGATCACTTTAACGATTTTGCTCATTGTTGCCCTGCTGTGCGTACTGGTGGGCTGCCTGACCGGCCTGCTGACGCTGGTAGGTGTGCTGGCTTCCCTTTTTGTGGGCGTGCTGGTGGGCGCATTGGCCGGATATCTGGCCGGGCGCTTTATGGGCACGGAAACTTCCCTTGGCCGCAACATCCTGATGGGCGTGCTGGGCAGCTTTGTGGGCGAGTTTTTGTTCGGCCTGCTGGGCATCCACGCCTCCGGCAGCTTTTCTTCCTTTGCCATCTCGGTGATCGGTGCCTGCATCTGCATCTGGATCGGCCAGAAGATCTCTGAGTAAGTTTTTTGTAACAGTATGCCGCCGCGTTCTGCCGCCGGAGTTTCCGGGCAGGGTGCGGCGGCTTTTTTTATGGGCGTTCTGCCGGATAAAAGCCGCCCAGGCTGTGCAGGCCGCCGAACTTTCTTCCAATTCTTGACAGGCATTCCCTGCCGTTGTATCGTTGACCCAGAAACGGAGGCTTCAACATGGAAAAAGCACTTGCACATATTTCCGAGGACGGCACCCGCACCCAGACCGTCTACGAACATCTTTCCGGCACAGCGCGCCTTGCCGGAGCTTTTGCCGCACCCTTTGGTGCAAAAGAGGAGGCCGAATACGCCGCGTGGCTGCATGATATCGGCAAATACAGCGCCGCCTTTCAGCAGCGGCTGGCGGGCGGTGCTGCAACCGACCACTCGACCGCCGGTGCACAGGAAGCGATGAAGGGCTGTGCGCCCCACGTTCAGGCCGCCTTTGCCGTAGCCGGGCACCACACCGGTCTGCCGGATGGTGGCAACAAAAGGACAGCCGATTCTGCCGACGGCACCCTGTTCGGGCGGCTGAAAAAACCGGTGGAGCCTTACGATGGCTGGCGCGAAGTCACCCTGCCCCAGAGCGCCCCGCCGGACTGGGCAAACCGCGACCCACTGGATTTTGCATTCTTTACCCGGATGCTCTACTCCTGTCTTGTGGATGCGGATTTTATCGACACCGAAACTTTTATGAACGGGCAGGCCGCGCCCCGGGGCAACAGCACCGCGCTTTCTTCTCTTCTGGAAAAGGTGCGTACCAAGGCGGCTGGCTATCTTGCGGCACAGAGCACCTTGCCGGTAAGCAGCCAACGCAATGCCGTGCTGCGGGCTTGCATGGAGAAAGGTGCCCACGGCGCACCGGGGCTGTATACCCTCACCGTGCCCACCGGCGGCGGCAAGACCTTTGCCTCCCTTGCCTTTGCGCTGGAACAGGCCGCTGCGCAGGGCATGAAGCGGGTGATCTATGTAATTCCGTATATGTCCATCATCGACCAAACTGCCGCTGTTTTTGCAGACCTTCTGGGTGCAGAAAACGTTCTGGCCGATTACTCCTGCGCAGACTACAAAAGCCTTGAGCGGGAGAACCTGACCCCGGCACAGTACCGCCAGCTGCTGGCCAGCGAAAACTGGGATGCACCTGTTGTGGTGACCACTGCGGTGCAGTTTTTTGAATCGCTGTACGCCAACCGCAGCAGCCGCTGCCGCAAGCTGCACAACATTGCGAACAGTGTGATCATCTTTGACGAAGCGCAGACCCTGCCCACCAGTTATCTGCTGCCCTGCGTCAGTGCTATTGCGCAGCTGGTGCGGCATTACCACGCCACCGCCGTGTTATGCACCGCCACCCAGCCCGCATTAGAGCCCTATTTCCGGCAGTTTGCGCCGGAGCTGCCCTTGCAGGAGATCGTGCCGGACACTGCCACCTTATACACCACCCTGCGCCGCACCACCCTTTGCGATGCCGGAGAGCTGACGCTGGAAGCGCTGACTTCGCAGCTCTGCGCACTACCGCAGGTGCTGTGCGTAGTGAACCGGCGCAAAACGGCACAGGAAGTGTACGCTGCCTTGCCTGCCGAGGGCAGTTACTGCCTGACCACGCTATTGTGCGCCGCAGACCGCCGCCGCCAGCTGGCAGAGATCCGGCAGCGGCTGCGGGAAAGCCTGCCCTGCCGGGTGGTTTCCACCTCGCTGATCGAAGCGGGTGTGGACGTAGATTTCCCCGCCGCATACCGGGAGCAGTGCGGGCTGGACTCTCTTTTGCAGACCGCCGGACGCTGCAACCGGGAGGGACACCGTAGCGTGGAAGAGAGCCTGGTATACCGTTTTACGCTGGAAGGCTGCGGCGTACCGCAGATGCTGCGCCAGAACGTACACGCCATGCAGTACGCAGCAAACTGCACCGCAGCGCTGGACAGCCCGGAGGCGGTCAGAGCTTATTTTAAGGAACTGTATTTTGCGCGGGGCGAGGCCGCACTGGACACAAGCAGCATTCTGGACGCCCTGCGCAAGGGGATCTCGGGCTGCATTTTCCCGTTTGCACAGGTGGCTGAGCAGTTCCATCTGATCGAAGCCCCCACCCGCACCGTTTACCTGCCCGTTGGCGAAGGAAAAGCCCTTTGCGACCAGCTGCGCAGCGGGACTGTGAGCCGCACACTTTACCGTAAGCTGGGCGCTTACAGCGTAGCCTGTTATGCCCAGCAGTTTCAGGCATTGAGGGACGCCGGGGCGCTGGTTCCACTGCCCAACGGCAGCGCTATCCTGACTGACAGCACCCTGTACGACCCTAAGACCGGGCTTTCCATGGACGTGGAGACCGGAAAGGGCCTGTTTTTCTGACAAAAAACTAAAAATAAGGCAAAGAAAAACGCAAAAGTCCTTTTTATTGTATTTTATTTATTGTAATATAATACCAAGTAAATGAAGAAACGGCAAAGCATCTGTCGCTCTGCCGTTTCCCCGTCATACATCCATGATCTACTAATTATTTCTATCCACATCCCAGTGCGCACACCGGATGACAGCAACAGGATACGAAAAAAGCATTAAATTGTGTTATTCTAGGCTCAGAAATGCTTATACATCCATTATCTAATAATTGAATTATAGAAAGAGGTGGTTTATATGGGCAAGTTTTCTCTTTGTCTGAAGATTCAAATAAACAATGAAAGGAGGTGGTGTTCATGTCCATGCTGATCGAGGTCTGGGGCGACTACGCCTGTTTTTCAAGACCCGAGATGAAAACCGAGCGTGTATCCTATGACATCATGACGCCCTCGGCGGCACGCGGACTGGTGGAGGCCATCTACTGGCACCCGGGCATGAAGTACCATATCGACCGCATCTACCTGCTCAAGCCGGTGCAGTTTGCCAGCATCCGGCGCAATGAGGTCAAGGCTACCCTGCTGTCCTCGGCGGTGCTCAGTGCAGCCAAGGGCGGTGAGGTGCCCATGCTGTGCACGGCAGAGAACATCCAGCAGCGTGCCGCACTGGTGCTGCAGGATGTGCACTACGTGATCGAATGCCATTTTACCATGACCGAAAAAGCCGCACCCGGCGATAATCCGGGCAAATTTCAGGATATTTTGCGGCGGCGGCTTGCCAAAGGGCAGTGCTATCATCAGCCCTGCTTTGGCTGCCGGGAGTTTCCGGCAAACTTCCGGGAATGGCACGGCAAGGCTGAAGAGATCCCCGCACTGCCGCTCACGCAGGATCTGGGCTTTATGCTGTACGATCTGGACTACTCCGACCCGGAAAATATCCGCTCCCAGTTCTTCCGGGCAAAGCTGGAAAACGGCGTGCTGGACTGCCGGGATGTGGAGGTGTTTACATGATCTTACAGGCACTTACTGCCTATTACGAGCAGCTTGTCCGGCAGGGCAAGCTTTCTGCCCCCGGCTGGGATGACAGCTTTAAGGTGAGCTATGAGCTGCGGTTGAATGACGCCGGGCAGCTGGTTTCCGTGCTCGACCTGCGCACAGAAACGAAGATGGGCAAAAAGACAGTCCTTGCCCCGCGTGCAATGCGCGTACCGGTGCATGAAAAGCGTTCCTCCGGCATTGCAGCCAACTTCTTGTGCGATAACTCCTCTTATCTGCTGGGTGCGGACGAAAAAGGCAAGCCGGAGCGCGCTGCGGATTGCTTCAAGGCCTGTGCCAAATTGCATCACACTATTCTGGACGGCGTAGACAGCCCCGCAGCCCGGGCGCTCCTTGCTTATTTTGACAGTTGGGACCCGGCGCAGGCTTCCACGCATCCCCTATTGGCTGAGCAGTGGAAGGAGATTACCGGCAATGCCAATTTGATCTTTGGCTACGAAGCTGCCGACCACAGTCACAGCTTTGTCAACGACGACCCTGCCATTCAAAACGCTTGGCAGACGCACTACAACGACCGCTCTGCCGATTCGGACATGGGGCAATGCCTGATTACCGGCAAGTATGCCCCTATCGAGCGCACCCATCCGAATATCAGCGGTGTGCCCGGGGCGCAAAGCTCCGGCGCAGCACTGGTATCCTTCAATGCACCGGCCTTCTGCTCCTACGGCCACGAACAGGGCGATAACGCCCCTGTCAGCAAGTACGCCGCCTTTGCCTATACCACTGCACTGAACCGCCTGCTTGCTGACCGCAGCCACTGCAAACATGTTGGCGATACCGCCATTTTGTGCTGGGCAGAAAACGCAGAGCCGGTCTATCAGGATGCCATGAGTATGTTCCTGTTTGGCGCAGACGAAGCCGCAGGCATTCAGGAAAGCGATGTACAGGCTGCGCTAAAGCGGCTGTCTGCCGGGCAGACAGTGCCTTTTCTGGAAAAAGAGCTTTCGCCCGACCAGCACTTTTATCTGCTGGGTCTGGCACCCAACATCGCCCGTTTGTCCGTGCGGTTCTTCCTGCGCGACACCTTCGGCAGCTTTGCGCAAAACCTGCAAAAGCACGCCGATGAAATGGAGATCGACTGCTCGGAAAAAGAAAAGTTCCGCTCCCTGCCCATCTGGGCTGTGGTGAATGAGACCACCCGCACCGTGCCCGGGCAGCCCGCAAAGCCGTCCCCGCAGCTGGCAGGCGACCTGCTGCGCGCCGTGCTGACCGGCGGGCGTTACCCCGCAACCCTATTGAACGGTGTGACCCTGCGCATCCGTGCCGAGCAGAATGTGACCCGCGGCCGGGCTGCCGTGATCAAAGCGTATTACCTGCGTAATTACCCTACCGAGCTGAACAAGGAGGTCTATACTGTGAGCCTGAACGAAACCACCAATGTCCCCTATCTTCTGGGACGGCTGTTCTCTGTGCTGGAGGCTGTGCAAAAAGCTGCCAACCCCGGCATCAACACTACCATCAAGGACCGGTATTTCAACGCCGCCTGCGCCACGCCGGGTATGTCCTTTCCCACCCTGCTGCGGCTGAGCCAGAAGCATCTGCGCAAGCTGAATGACGGCCTTGCCACCCACTACGATAAGCAGATCACCGAACTGATGGCACAGCTGCCGGAGAGCGGTTTCCCTGCCCGGCTCAGTCTACCGGATCAGGGTAAATTCACCATCGGCTACTACCACCAGACCCAGAAACGTTACGTCAAAAAGAACGAGGAGGAATAAAAAAATGTCTGCACCTATCAAGAACCGCTACGATTTCGTCATTCTGTTCGATGTAGAGAACGGCAATCCCAACGGCGACCCCGATGCCGGTAATATGCCCCGCATCGACCCCGAGACCGGCTACGGTCTGGTGACCGATGTCTGCCTGAAGCGCAAGATCCGCAACTATGTGGAGACGCTGAAGGAGGACGCCCCCGATGCCGACAATTACCGCATCTATGTCAAGGAGGGCGTACCCCTGAACCGCAGCGATGCCGAGGCGCTGGAGCACAACGGTCTGACCCCCAAGGACGACCTGAAAAAGGCCAAGAAAAGCGACCCGGATATCGACCGCAAGCTGCGGGATTATATGTGCGAACATTTTTACGATATCCGCACCTTCGGTGCCGTGATGACCACCTTTGTCAAGGGTGCTCTGAACTGCGGTCAGGTGCGCGGGCCGGTGCAGCTGAGCTTTGCCCGCTCTGTTGACCCTATCGTGCCGCAGGAGGTGACCATTACCCGCGTAGCCATCACCACCGAGGCAGACGCTGAAAAGAAGAACAGTGAAATGGGCAACAAGCATATCGTGCCCTATGGCCTGTACCGTGCCGAGGGTTACGTTTCTGCCAATCTTGCCCGCAAGACCACCGGCTTCTCGGAAGAGGACTTGCAGCTGCTGTGGCAGGCTATCCTGAATATGTTCGAGAACGACCACAGTGCTGCACGCGGCAAGATGGCCGTGCGGGAGCTGATCGTGTTCAAGCACGATTCCGAGCTGGGCAATGCGCCCGCCTATAAGCTGTTCGATGCCGTTACCGTGGAGCACAAGGCCGAGGTGGTCGCGCCCCGCAGCTATCAGGACTACACCGTTACGGTGGCCGACACCCTGCCGGAGGGTGTACACTGCGAGAGGTTCCACTGATGGACGCGCCGGATGACTACCTGCAAATGTCCGGCATCCAGCATTTTGCCTTCTGCCGCCGCCAGTGGGCACTGATCCATCTGGAGCAGCAATGGGCAGAAAATCTGCGCACCACCGAAGGACAGCTGAACCATGCCCGCTGCCACGATGACACCCGCACCGAGCGCCGGGGCGATTTGCTGATCACTCGGGGAATGCGGGTAACCAGCCACCGGCTGCGGATGTCCGGCAACTGTGACGTGGTGGAGTTCCGGGCTTGTGCGGATGGCATCCCGCTGCAAAGCACCCCCGGGCGCTGGCAGCCCTACCCGGTGGAGTACAAGCACGGCCACGCAAAGGAAACCGATGCCGACCGGCTGCAATTATGCGCACAGGCCATGGCGCTGGAGGAAATGCTGGTGTGCCATATCCCGGAAGGGGCGCTGTATTACTGCGAGACGAAGCGGCGGGAGGTCGTACCTTTTACCGACGAATTGCGCAGCACCACCCGGCAGATGGCGGACGAAATGAACCAGTATTTTGCCCGCGGCTACACCCCAAAGGTAAAGCCCGGCAAGCACTGCAACGCCTGTTCCCTGAAAGAGCTCTGTCTGCCGATGCTCTGCCAGAAGGCAGACGCCAAGGCTTATCTGCGGCGCTATCTGGACGAGACGGCCACGGAGGTGACACCATGCGGCAATTCCTGAACACCCTGTTCGTCCTCAGCGAGGACGCTTACCTCACGCTGGACGGCGAAAACGTTGTGGTCAGCCGTGGGAAAGCTGAGGTCGGGCGGGTGCCGCTGCACACGCTGGAAAGCATCCTCTGCTTCAGTTACGCCGGTGCCAGCCCTGCGCTGATGGGCAAATGCGGGCGTATGGGCATCGACCTAAGCTTTTATACCCCGCGCGGGCGCTTTTTAGCGCGCACTGTGGGCGAGGAACGCGGCAACGTATTGCTGCGGCAGACCCAGTACGCCGTTGCCGCCAGCGAGACGCTCAGTTGCAGTTATGCCCGCAGCTTTATTCTGGGCAAGGTTTACAATGCCCGCTGGGTGCTGGAACGCGCCACCCGGGACCACCCGCAGCGGGTGCCCGTGGACGAATTGAAACAGACCAGCGCACAACTGGCGGCTGCCCTACCGCTGGTGGAAGGCTGCGAGGATCTGGAGCAGCTGCGCGGGCTGGAAGGCGAAGCTGCACAGCGGTACTTCGACCGGTTCAACACGCTGATCTTACAGCAGAACGATGCCTTTGTGTTCACCTGCCGCAGCCGCAGACCGCCGCTGGATAACGTGAATGCACTGCTGTCCTTTGCCTATTCCCTGCTGGCCAGCGATTGTGCCGCTGCGCTGGAGGGTGCCGGGCTGGACCCTTATGTGGGCTTTCTGCACCGCGCCCGTCCCGGGCGGCGCAGCCTTGCATTGGATCTGATGGAAGAGCTGCGCACCGTTCTGGCTGACCGTTTCGTGTTGTCCTGTATCAACCAGAAAGTGCTGAATGCAAAGCACTTTGAAAAGCAGGAAAACGGTGCCGTTCTGCTGACCGAGGAGGGACGCCGTGCATTCCTGAACGCATGGCAGCAGAAAAAGCGCGAAGTCATCACCCACCCGTTTTTGAAGGAAAAGCTCTGCTGGGGGCTTGTGCCTTATGTGCAGGCGTTGCTGCTGGCGCGCACCCTGCGGGGCGATTTAGAGGTCTACCCTCCGTTTTTCTGGAAATGAGGTGCAATCATGCTGGTACTGATTACCTATGATGTAAACACCGAGACCTCCGCCGGACGCAAGCGGCTGCGCAAGGTTGCCAAGAAGTGCGTAGACCATGGGCAGCGGGTGCAAAATTCCGTGTTCGAATGCCTGCTGAACGCTTCGCAGTACGCAGTTCTCAAAGCAGAGCTGACCGCCCTGATCGACCCTGCCTTGGACAGTCTGCGGTTCTACCAGCTGGGCAACAACTACCAGACGAAGGTCGAGCACGTTGGACTGCACCCAGAATTTGCCCAAGACAGCGTGCTAATCTTTTGATGTCCGGCCAGTGCGAATCGGCAGCACACATGTTTTTCCGGGACACTTCGCACCGGAAAACCAGCCGTTTGCGCAAGTAACGGTGTGATTTTGCGGTTTGGTTTGCAGACATCTCTTTGCAATTTGTGCAGGGAGGTGTATAATGAGACAAAAGCAGAGGGTTTTCTCTCTGTTTTTGCTGTCGCCCTCCTCACGGAGGGCGTGGATAGAAATACCTTTTCGATGTAGTCAGCCTGGTTGCCGCCAAGTCGCCCTCCTCACGGAGGGCGTGGATAGAAATTTGAGTTCCGCCTCTTTTTTCCGCTCCGCCGCACGTCGCCCTCCTCACGGAGGGCGTGGATAGAAATCTTGTGTACCTGTCTGATACGGATGAACAGCGTGTGTCGCCCTCCTCACGGAGGGCGTGGATAGAAATAATACTTCTGCAAAAGGAGTGATAACCAATGAAAAAGTCGCCCTCCTCACGGAGGGCGTGGATAGAAATATAACTCTTGTGAATATCCCATTCGATGGGGTCGGCGTCGCCCTCCTCACGGAGGGCGTGGATAGAAATAAGTGCTATGTGACCGCTGGGGCGATTGTAAAGCCGTCGCC
>OLVO01003814.1_pt1 | contig 11946 bp, 10 predicted proteins | sample 1672571 | NCBI WGS metagenome assembly OLVO01 (sample SAMEA3136700, study PRJEB25190) | human gut metagenome | biome: human gut; feature: human-associated habitat; material: faeces | place: Austria | collected 2013 | reverse complement strand
CGCGTGCTGCTGCCTGTAAACCGCTGTGCCACCCAGGTAGCGGGCGTGCCTGTGCTAACCCGGGTGCAGTTGATTGAGGCCGCCGTGGACAAGATCGAATCGCTCTGCCGAGGCGAAACGCCCTAAACGCTTCTCGTACCAAGCATCAATGCGCCGCGACGGCGCGTCTCCCGTTCAAGACGGAATCCAATTTTGAAAGGGAGAAAATTCTATGTCGCTCAAACGCAATTCTCTGATGCAGCTGATTATCAGCGCCGTCTGCCTGGCTCTGTGCATGGTGCTGCCCTTTCTGACAGGGCAGATTCCGCAGATCGGCAGCGCCCTGTCCCCCATGCACCTGCCGGTGCTGCTGTGCGGCTTTCTGTGCGGGCCGGTATACGCCCTGGCTGTGGGCGCGGTCGCGCCGCCGCTGCGCTTTGCGCTGTTCGGCATGCCGCCCATTTTTCCCACTGGCGTGGCCATGTGCTTTGAGCTGGCCGCCTACGGGGTTATCAGCAGCCTGATGTACCGCCGCCTGCCGCGCAAAAAGCTGTCCATCTATGCCGCGCTGCTCATCGCTATGGTGGGCGGGCGCATCGTATGGGGTCTGATGCGCTGGCTGATCGCCGGGCTGGCTGGCAGCAGCTTCACTTTCGCCATGTTCCTCAGCGGCGCGCTGCTCAAGGCAGTGCCGGGTATCATCGTGCAGATTGTGCTGATCCCGCTGCTGGTAATGGCCATTGAGCGCGCGTTTCCCAAGCTGACGCAGCGTTAAAACATCAAAAGCCTCCGGCCTTGTCACAGCGACATGGTCGGAGGCTTTTGTTCGGATATATGCTTTTACTTTTCTTCCGGCTCGGCGGGTTGCAATTGCAGATACCGCGCCATGCAGCGTTCAAAGCTCTCCTTGGCGGTGGCCAGCACCTCTTTCTCCATCTGCTGATAGCAGTGCAGCAGATCCGCTCCCTCAGCTGTCAGCTGTGAACCGCCGCCAGCGGAACCGCCCACCACGCAGGTTCCAAGAAATCCCCAGAAACCATCCCCGAAATAAACCGGCAATGTAGGAAGCCCCGGGAAAGCAAATGCAATCGCATGTGCACCGGTAAATCCCGTAAGTGCCCCTCCTATAGCGCCCCCTGCGCAGACTGCAGCCATAGGTTTCTTCAGTGGAAGATTCACACCAAACATCGCAGGCTCTGTCACACCAAATACGGCAGATATCACAGCGGACAGGATAAGGCTTTTACATGCAGAGTCCTGTACCCGGAAGGCGACAGCCAATGCTGCCCCACCCTGTGCCATGGCTGCCGCCCCAATGAAAGGAAGTATGGTATCTTCTCCATATAATGCAATATTCAACATAACGATTGGAACCAGACTCCAGTGGAAGCCAAATATTACCATAATCTGTATCAGCCCTCCAAGGAAGAAGCCGGATACATAAGGATTCCAGTCATAGACATAGGTATATCCAGATGCCAGAATGTCTCCAAACCAGGTGCCCATCGGGCCGAATAAGGTGAGCGTCACTACACCAGTCACAATGATTGATAATAATGGAACAAGAAATCCACTGATTATCTCAGGTATGACCCGCTTCCATAAACTCTCTATAAAATGCAGAAAACCTACTGCCATCAGTATAGGCAAGACACTGGAGGGATACGTTGCCTGTGTCACAGGAATCCCTGCAAAGTTAATCTTCTGTGCTGCATCAAAAGCCTGTGTCAGTTGTGGATACAGAAGAACCCCCGCAACAACTACTGCGGTGAATTTATCGCACTTGAACTGCTCTGCTGCCGTAAAGGCAATAAAAACAGGCAAAAAATAGAAAAATGCATCTGCAATGGCATTACAGATCAGATACGTACCACTATCCTGTGCAAGCCACCCAAGACTTACAAACAATGCCAAAAAACCTTTCGTAATCCCCGCTGCAGTCATGATATTGATAATCGGCATAAAAATGGCTGAAATCGCCGCAATAATCCGATTAAGCACTGAATTTCTCATACAGGCTCCTCTTATACGTATTTCGCAAGTGTAGCTTCTACAGCACCTTTACCAGCCAACATTTCCACAAAATACTGCTCTGTCAGTTCTCCAAGACCTGCCTCATACAGATTCACGCCAAATATCTTCTCATTTGACAGAATCGGTGCTACCTTCTCATGAACCTGTGTATCTCCAAACTTCAAGTCAGCTACATAAGGGCATACGGTGTCCAGCATAGGATCTGCACTCAGTGTAAAAGCCTCTCCCTTATCATCTATGCCACACAGATACCGCAGCCAGCCAGCAAAGACAAGCGGGATTCTCTTTAAGCTGCTTACAGACAGTTCCCCTGAACGCTGATATGCCTTAATCGTCTCACCAAAACGGATTCCCAGCTTCTGAGAAGTATCTGTAGCGATACGCTGTGGCGTATCAGGCATGAAAGGATTCGGGATTCTGATATTTACCACTTCATCAATGAACTTCTTCGGGTCAATTACTCCTGGATTTACTACTACAGGAAGTCCCTCTTCATAGCCTATTACCTCTACCAGCTTCTTCAATACCGGATTATCCATTTCCTTGGATATCAAGGTATAGCCAAGCAGACAGCCAAATACAGCAAGCGCAGTATGTAACGGGTTCAGGCATGTGCAGACTTTCATCTTCTCGACACGGTCTACCGTTTCTCTTGCAGTGAAGATTACACCGCCTTCTTCCAGTGCAGGTCTTCCATTGGGGAAATTATCCTCAATAACCAGATACTGGCATTCCTCTGCATTGACAAAAGGCGCTACATAAGTATTCTTGCCGGTAATTACAGGCTCCAGATCTTCCACCCCTGCCATCCGAAGCATATCTTCTACAGAAGCGTCCGGTCTTGGGGTAATCTTATCAATCATGGACCAGGGGAAGCTGACCTTATGTGCATCCTCTACATAAGCCAGGAAACCTTTCTCTACCAGTCCTCTCTGTTCCCAGCCCTGTGCAAAAGCATGGATTGCCTGATATAACTTGTCTCCATTGTGAGAACAGTTATCCATGCTCACCATTGCAATGGGCAATGCGCCTGCCTGATAACGGGCATATAGAAGTGCTGCTACTTTGCCAATATAACTGACAGGTCTTTCTGTTCCCTGCTCCATATCCTGAGCAGCTGCCGGTAATATACTGCCCTTGCCATCCACCAGACTGTATCCCTTCTCAGTAATTGTAAAGCTTGCCATCTGTAAACTTGGATTAGTGAATATTTGTGACAGTCGTGTCATGTTTTGTGCATTATCACTGTCCAGTGTCAGTGCTTCCATAATACTTCCTACTACTGTCTTATCCACATTTCCATCTGCTTTTAAAGTAGCCAGGATCCCCAGATTATCATGGGGCTGATACATTTTATCAATGATCTCATAATCATATCCTTCTACTGCAATCAGTCCGGTCTTCATTTTTCCTGCATTCAGCAGCTCCTGTACTACATTTGCCTGAAAAGCACGGAAAATATTGCCGGCTCCAAAATGCACCCAGACAGGATGTTCTGCTGTTTCTTTCCGTACCTGTTCCATTGAAAATGCAGGAAGGGCAAAGCCTGCCTTCTCCCACTCCTGTCTATGTTCAAATACACCATCATAAGATAATTTCATATTGCTTTAACCCCGCTTTGCATTTTTATCAATTGCTTCCCATAAGCCGTTCAGATATGCCGCACCAAGTGCTCTGTCATACAGACCATATCCCGGCATAGCCACTTCACCCCAGATCATACGTCCGTGGTCTGGTCTGATTGGTCCATCAAAGCCGATTTCATAGAGTGCTTTCATGATCTCGTACATATCAAAGCTTCCATCACTGGATAAATGGGCGGACTCTTCAAAGTCTGTCGGAGAATTAAATTTCAGATTTCTCACATGAGCGAAATGAATTCTGCCCTTGAGGGAACGGATCATATCCGGCAGATTGTTCTCCAGATTGGTTCCATAGGAGCCTGAGCAGAAGGTCACACCATTGTGTGGGTTATCTACCATATGCATCATGCGTAGTATATTTTCTTTATTGATAATGATCCGCGGCAGGCCAAATACGCTCCATGCGGGATCATCCGGGTGAATTGCCATATTGATATCATGTTTATCACAGGTCGGCATGATACGCTCCAGGAAATATTTCAGATTTGCAAAAAGCTTCTCATTGTCAACATCCTGATACATCTCAAAGAGTTCTTTCACTCTCGCCATACGCTCAGGCTCCCAGCCAGGCATAACGAAACCATTAGAATCAGAATCAATGGATGCAAACATCTCTTCCGGCTTCAATGCATCCACTGCTGCCTGATTGTATGCCAGCACGGTAGAACCATCCGGTCTTTTTCTTGCCAGTTCTGTTCTTGTCCAGTCAAATACAGGCATGAAGTTATAACATACCATATGAATATCTTCCTGTCCCAGGCGTTCCAGTGTTGTAATATAATTCTCTATGTACTGCTCTCTGTCGGGAGAACCAATCTTAATTGCATCATGAATATTCACACTTTCAATTCCTGCAATCGTGAGCCCTGCTGCCTCTACTTCTTTCTTCATGGCACGGATATCTTCCAAAGACCATGCCTCTCCTGGAACAGAATCATACAGTGTCGTAATCACACTCTTCACCCCGGGAATCTGACGAATCTGCTCCAGTGTAACAGAATCATGCTTACTGCCATACCATCTTAATGTCATCTGCATAGGAATAACCTCCATATTCTCATAAATAAAAAATACCTATCCAGGACGATTCTTGCCGTCTCCGGATAGGTATATTGTATCGGATTATTGCAGTTATTTCATTGTAATATTTGTTGTGTAGTTTGCAAAAATTGCTGTTCCTGATACATTATAAAATCATATTCCCATACGCCATATACCTTATGACTTGTTCTACGAGTCTTCATAATCTCCTCCAAGGACTTTATCCGCATAGTCTACCAACAGGCGAAGCCGGCTGATCTCCTCATTCAGAACCGTTCTGCCTTCCTGTGTCAACTGATAAAGTCTCTTCCTTTTATCTTCAGGATCATCACTTTCTATCTCGATGATCCATCCCTTCTTTAACATATTACTGACAGCGCCATACATCGTTCCTGAGCCGATCTTCACATTGCCATCTGATATCGCAGCCACCTTCTGCATGATTCCATAGCCATGTCTTGGTCTGTCATACAGACATAATAATATATAAAAATAGCTCTCTGTTAGCGGTTCCTGCTTCTTCATTCTGTTTTCCACACCTTTCAGTGGTTGATTTTACGCTGATGCCTTACCTGCACGCATCCCCTTCGTGAGAGGATATAACACTGCTGCACTGATTACTATGATGATAATTGCTACCGGCACTGTCGGTACACTTTCCGGTAATACTGCCAGTAATGATGGCATAAAGTTATTGACCATATGCATCAGAATACATGGATATACGGATTTCGTTCTGTATGCTGTATACCCAAGTGCCAGTGCCAGCGGCAGTACATACAGTCCCTGCATGATATTCATATGATAGATTCCAAACAGAACCGCCTGAATGATAATCGCTGCCACAACTGGTAAATTCTTCTCAAGCAATCTGAAAATAATACCTCTGAAGATCAATTCCTCTCCAATCGGAGCGATGATCACTACTGTCAAGGCTGCTATCAAAGCACTGCCACTCAGAGAAAATCCAATTAATTCCTGATATGTTTCCATGGAACCCGGAACCAGCGCACCGATGATCTGAGACAGCAATAAAGCAATTCCGTAACATCCAATTGCTGTAACCACTACAGTAGCAATATTCCTTCCATTGATAAGCTCCTTAAAATCCTGCTTCTGCTGCTGGGTATACTTCTTCACAATGCCAAAGCGATACCATAACAGTGCTACTGCTGCACAGATTATTGTCGTAATCATAAGCAGATCCGTCATAAAGCCGGACTCTGAAATCTGCTGCATATAAAGTTCCTGACTCATCTCAATATCTCCGCCAGTCTGCGCCATGCACTTCACCATATACACACCCGCACCAACACCACTGACCGTCACCTGAATCGCCAGAAAAGCCAATAATGTCAGAAGCGCCAAAACCACACCCTTGACCGGCTTCTTCTTAACCTGCACAGCCTGCTGTTCCTGCTGCACTGCTACATTCATATTATTCGTATCCATACTACCACTCCTCATTTCCGCGTACTCACCTTGCGCATTGCAACCCGTGTCCAGTACGCACAAACACAGATTCCATGTGTGAAACTCCAACTCCTTCACACCATGCCTCTCTCTAATGTATCGTCACCTGATATGTCGTGCAGCGATATATCAGGCGTTGGATATATCATAGCACGACATATGTCGAGTGTCAACATATTATTTTTAAATTCAGATAACTATTCCCAATCTATACGCAAAATCCCATCTTTGATGCCCTACTTTTACACACAGGGTTACTTCGCCATGCAAAATGTGCTACACTATTCTTAACTAAAAAAGCTTCTCCACTCAGTGTACTACTCTCGGAGTCTTCTAAATGAAGCATTCTGAGATAGATTTTTGATATACCATGACATTTTCGCAGTACGTACATAGTATGTACGACGCGAAAATAGAAGCAGTATCTTTCACGCAATTACAGATGCAGAATCGAACAGATTCAACAATGCAGAAGCAGGCACTCTGCAGCCGTCGGTACTTAGTGCGCACAGCCGCAGGCGCATGCACACTTACGTACCCGCTACGAGCTGCAGCGTAGCGAGAGCGTGCCTGTGTTGCATTGTTCAATCTGTCCGATTCGTCCCACTCCATAATCCCAGAAAGGACACCCCATGCACAAGAAAGACCTCCAGACCACCTTTAGTACAAGGCAATTCATGTATTCCGAGGACTTTGAAGTCTATTATTACAGTGACCTGCCCCTAAAAGCAGTCAGTCCACATACACATAATTATTATGAATTCTACTTCTTTCTGGAAGGAAATGTGGATATCCATGTAGAAGATAAGACATACCATATCAAAAATGGTGATTTTCTGCTGATTCCCCCACATGTGACCCACTACCCGGTATTTCTGGATCATACAACACCATACCGCCGTTTCATTCTGTGGATCAGTACCGATTACTGCAACCGCCTCATGGAGTCTTCATTAGATTATGGTTATCTCTTACAAAATGTGACTACGACACATAATTATTCCTTTTCCAATGATGTCATCACCTTTAACCGCATCCAGTCCCAGATATTCGAACTGATCGAAGAGGTAAAAAGCAACCGTTTCGGCAGAGATGCCAAAATTGCCCTTCAGGTCAATTCTCTGCTTCTGTATCTGAACCGATTGATCTACGAACGCAGCCACATGGCTGGAGCTTCTTCTGAGAAAGAATTACATCTGGCTATCTGTGATTTTATTAACAATCACCTGGAAGAAGACTTATCCCTGGAGCGCCTGGAAAAAGAGTTTTTTGTAAGTAAATATTATATTTCTCATACCTTCAAAGATAAGATTGGACTCTCTCTCCATCAATATATCAGCAAAAAAAGATTGCAGGCCTGTCGGTCTGCAATCGCAAGCGGAGCCTCTATCAGCTCTACATATGAACTATATGGTTTCAGTGACTATTCTGCATTCTTTCGTGCTTTTAAAAAAGAATACGGACTGTCACCCAAGGAATACCGGGATATGACTACTCTTCTGTCTTGATAATTCCTGTTACATCACTTATTGTATTGTTGTCAATTCTGTTGCGGATCTGCTGCATACGCTTATCCAGCTGGCAGATAAGGTCCGCACAGTATTTTAACTCTTCTGAAATGCTCTCTGCATTCTCAACGTCTTTCTTGTATTTCATCTTATGCTCAAGGCTTGCCCAGAAATCCATCGCAATCGTACGGAACTGTACCTCTACACGCATATGCTTCTTCTCACCGGTAAGGAATATGGGAATATCCAGTATCAGGTGCAGACTTCTATATCCATTTGGCTTTGGATTCTTAATGTAATCCTTCATCTCAATCAATATGATATCATCTTGCTTCAACAGGCATTCCACCAGCTTATAGATATCTTCCGGGAAAGAGCAGATTACGCGGATTCCTGCAATATCAGTCAGATTCTTTTCTATATTTTCTATGGAAAAAGGTATCCCCTTTCGCTGCATTTTGCCATAAATGCTCTCAGGACTTTTCAATCTGGCTTTGATGGATTCAAAGGGATTGCGGCTGTTCACCAGTGCAAGCTCCTTATTCAGTACTTCCAGCTTCGTCTGTACCTCCAGCATCGCACATTCATACTGCATCATAAGATGCATGAACGGCTCCAGATATTCTTCCTTTAATTCTTTGATTGCCCCTAATTCTGTCTTCGTATCCAATCTGCTTACCATGCCCTTCTGTCTTATTTACTTGTAATAATAACTATTTAGAACCCATTCGCAAAATCGCTGTTACACATACCCGAATCCCAGTATGGTAAATTTCTTCTCTTCGTCTCCTGCTGCCATGCGGATTTCTACCGTATGCTCTTCTGCCTGTTCTTCACTGAATACCAGCAGCGGATTACAATGCGTCCATCCATTCTTATGCGGATCAGCAGTCAGCTTATATTTACCATCCACATACACATCTGCCTTTCCTACATCAATGGCAGCAGAATCCTTATTGATCAGGAATAATGCCCTGCAGGTTATTTTCATGACAAACGTGTCATTTTCTGTACTTTCTTTATACCAGTTATTTGGAAACTGTGCCACAGGTTCCAGTCTGTCATCCATCTCCACTCTCTGAAGATCTGTATCTATGCTGTCATATGCACCACAGCTTATGCTGACTCCCTGGGGAATCTGCTTCCTGTCAAGAAGCTTCACCTGTTCAAAGTCACTGCCCTTTCCCCATTGGTTCCGGATTGCAATACGACTGTCTAACAATTCATCTGTATGGTCCGTTCCCGCATATGCTGCTGCCTTGTCCCACAGGTTCATGAGGCAGTCTGCCATGATACGATGTCCCATATTGCTGGGATGATATATATCATAAAAGAACTGATTCTTCGACAATACTCTGCCTTCTTCTCTGGTCAGGCGAAACTGCGGTGTAACCGCATTCTTAATGCTGACCATGGGCAATTCATAGGTCTCACCCACAATCGCAAGCCGATCCTGTAAATTCCAGTCATATGCAAATACTGCAAAAAGCAATACCACCGCCGGATGCCACGGCAATGTAAGAATCTTACGGATCAGACTTTCATAACATACGCCTTTTGTCTCATCGCCTTCATCATTCACAGCGAATTCTACCACTACAATATCCGGCTTAACAGTGCCATCTCTCAATACATCCCTGTCAAAACGCAGCATTCCAAGCTCTGAGGGTGTGCCACCGACCCCGGCTTTTACAAAATGCACATTCTTACCTGTACCAAAATGCTCTGCAAAAGACTGATATGACCGATATGCATAGCTCTGGTGGTCAATGGGAATTGCACCTGCTCCCTGTGTAATAGAGCCTCCAATGTAGGCAAGTGTCACATCCTCTCCCTGCTTCGCCTTATGGATTGCCGCCGCAATCCTGGACATATTGCCGGTCTGCATCAGGGAACGTTCTATCATCTGGCTGTACGCAGGGCTGTCTGTGTCTACTGCTTCATCTTCCACAACCGGTGGCGCTGTATAGCCATCCTGCAGATAGAATCTGACACTGACTCTTGCCTGCAATCCACTCTGTGGAAATTCAAAACGAATCTGTCCAGGTTCTTTATCATCCTCTGACCATACTGCATCATCCAGTTCCAGGATACGCTCTGCGCCATCTCCCCATGTATCCAGATAAAGCGTTGTTCCCGATACATAAGGATCTGTCTTTCCATACATCTGAAATGCAAAACGTACCTCCTGTATTTGTGACACTGGTGTCACAATATCAACTGTTACACCAATACTGTGCACCAGTTTACGAAACCCTTCGGTTGTCTTTAGAAGCTCCAGTATCTCTTCATCTGTCACATTTCCTGCTATCTGTGCACTGTTGATGAGCCTGTTATCATTCTCATAAATAAACTGAATGCCTCTGCCATCTGTCTGTTTTGCACCGAATATCTCCTTCTCCTGCATAATATAGAAGAAGGGTCTCTTTCTGGTCGGATCCTTGGGTGCTGCCGGTCCCTGTATTGTCGTCATATCTGTTGCCTCCTGTCGTTTCGTTCTAATCACTGCTGTAGCAGTCTGTTACTTATCTACAACTTATCACGATTCTCTTCAGGCTGCTTCTTACATATTGCCATCTTCTTATCAAAATACGTAATTCTATCTCTTCACTGCCCAGCGCATCTTCGTAGATCTGGCTCTGCCATTGTTACGACATTCCTCTGCGCTTGGACGAATCACATCCTCTGCAATCTCACGAAAGATTCCTTCCTTATAATATTGCTTGAATGCTTTCTTTACCATCCTATCCTCTCCAGAGTGAAAAGTCAATATTGCAACTCTGCCATTGGGCGCCAGCACATCCGGGAGACTGTATAAGAATTGATCCAACACCTCAAATTCGCTGTTCACATCAATACGCAGCGCCTGAAAAACACGCTGGCAGCTCTTCTTTACAATATCCTTCTTTTCTTTATTCTCCGGTAAAAAAGCCAGTGCTGTCTCGATGGTTTCCCTAAGCTTCGTCGTTGTATCAATCCTATGCCCTTTCTTCATTTCTTTCATAATGGCAGATGCAATCTGTTTCGCATAGGGTTCATCCGAATTCTCAATGAACATACCAATCAGTTCATCTTCTGACACCTGTGTCAGTCTCTCGGCTGCACTTACACCTTTCTGGGGATTCAGTCTCAAGTCCAGTGGTCCATCCAGCTTATAGGAAAAGCCACGCTCCGGGTTATCAATCTGCATAGAAGAGACACCCAGATCAGCCAGCATAAAATCAAAAGGTCCATACTCCTGTGCCACTTTGGCAATATTGGCGAAATTCTCCTGTATAGAAGTGAAGATATCCTCTCCAAATCCTGCATCCCGCAGTCTCTGCGTGGTCTTCACGATCTCAATAGGGTCTACATCCAGCCCATATAGGTGTCCCTGTCCCTGCAACTGTTCCAGCATCTTTCTGGTATGTCCGCCATATCCCAGGGTGGCATCCAGTCCCTTCTGCCCAGGCTGTATCTGCAGGAAATCAAGGATTTCCTTCACCATAATGGAGATGTGCATTCCTGCCGGTGTTGATCCCTTGCTGATTACCTTCGCCACTGTATCCGCATATTTCTCCGGGTTCAGTTCCTTATATTTCTCCTCGAACTTACGAGGGTGTGTTCCTTTATATCGTGGTCTTCTTTTATGTTCTTCCATATTAATAACCATGCCTTTCTGTAACCTGCATACTTTGGACTGCAGACACAAAGTTTCCGTGTGCAAAAACTACCATATATGGTTTTTTCAAATTCACTACTGGAAATATACCATATGGCTCTCAATATTACAACCGGCACAATTGGCATGTAGTTGTAATTTTCAAAAAACAATTGCCCACTTCCTGAAATAGTGTATAATTATATATATACTGTCTACTAATCAACAAGAGGATTACATATGACTTACAAAAAAATATCCAAACATACTTTTATCATTCTGATTTTCGCCTTGTCTATGGTCATACTGGCGGTATTCCGGTGTTCTTTCCTCATCCGTGATACACTGACCCTGGAAGTAAAAGAGAACCTCAAAGATGTAACTGCCCAGAATGCATTGGCCGTGACCCAGGAGCTGACAGATAAGTTCAATCTGCTCAATAGTCTCAGCAATGGAATAACAGATGTCTCCAATGACAGCGAAGAATACATTCAATATTTAAAAGTTTATACAGATACCTACCGTTTCAAGCGTATCGGGATTATCGACAGACAAGGCATTACAACGACTACAGACGGATACAGGCAGGACTTGTCTTTCCGGGATTTCTATCAGGACGGCATGAAAG
>OLVO01003813.1_pt1 | contig 11952 bp, 10 predicted proteins | sample 1672571 | NCBI WGS metagenome assembly OLVO01 (sample SAMEA3136700, study PRJEB25190) | human gut metagenome | biome: human gut; feature: human-associated habitat; material: faeces | place: Austria | collected 2013 | reverse complement strand
GCGCTGCTGCCTCTGGTGGCCTCCTGCGGCCGTGCCCTGTACGTTCCGGAGCACTACGCCGCCTGCCACGGAGCCTCCGTGCTGCTGTGTACGGCCCTGTCCGGCGGCACCCTGGAGGGACGGCTGAATCAGGCGGCGGCCCGGTACGGGGCGGAGCATCTGGCTTTGGACCTTCAGCGGCTGGCTATGGACTTTCCCGTGCCCTGCCCCAGCGGTCAGGGCACGGCCCTGACCCGGTCCCAGCTGGCCGCCCTGGCGGCAGGCCGCTCCACCTTCTATTCCGACGCCCTGTGCGCCCGTTACTTCACCCTGACCCGGGAGGGACGGACCCACTTCATCCTGTTTGACGACGCACAGACCCTCCGCCGGAAGCTGGCTCTGGCCCGGTCCCAGGGCATCCGGGACGCCCTGGTCATGCTGCCGGAGGTAGAGGACATTCTGGTCCCGCTGTTCGCCGGAGAATCGTAAAGCTCCCGCCATTTACGGTCCCGACCATAGAAAGAAAGCGTGCTGAACGCAAACGTTCAGCACGCTTTGAGACTGTCAAAAAAGCAGAATTGCCTCCGCCTTTGGAAAGGAAGATAGTTACGAAAGAAACCCATCAGGGGTGTCTTTCGTTTTCAATCACCGCATTTTCAGAACTTTTATGAAAGTTTTGAAAATGCGTGCTCATCTTGTCAAAAATCCTTTTTGACAAGATGAAGCGTGCTGAACGCAGACGTTCAGCACGCTTGTTGAGACGATCAATAATATCTCTTGTTTCTGTTCTTGCGGGCAGCCTCGGACTTCTTGCGGCGCTTGACGCTGGGGCTTTCGTAGCACTCTCTTCTCCGCACTTCAGCCAGGACGCCTGCCTTGGCGCAGCTTCTCTTGAAACGCTTCAGAGCGCTGTCCAGGGACTCGCCTTCCTTGACGTGGACTTCGGACATCTATTTTCCCTCCCTCCGATGTATCCGGCTTCATCCAGGATACTCTTTAAGAGCCATTGGACATGACTTTAACAATAGCATTATACTGTGTACCCTCTGCCTTGTCAAGCCATTTTCCAACATTTTTTATGAAAACGAAAATTATTTCGCGGGCTTGACGATCAGGTTCATGAGCTTGTCCTTCACCAGGATGGTCTTGACCACGGTCATGCCCTCGGCGGCCTTTCTGACCTTGTCCAGCTCCATGGCGGCGGCCATGACGGTCTCCTGGCCGCTGCCGGCGGGGACGGTGACAGCGCCCTTGAGCTTGCCGTTGACCTGAATAGCCATGTCCACATGGGTGTCCACGGTCTTGCCCTCGTCATAGACGGGCCAGGGCATCTGCATGGCCATCCTGCCGGTCTTTCCGGCGTAGCCGGTAAGCTCCCACATTTCCTCCACCATGTGCGGCGCAAACGGGGACAGCAGAAGCATCAGCTGCTCCAGGTCGCCCCGGGTCAGGCCGGAGGAATAGAACTCGTTGACCATGGCCATCAGGGCGGCGATGGCGGTGTTCATCTTCAGATCGTCGATATCGGCGGTGACCTTCTTGATGGTCTTGTGGATCAGGGCCTCGTTCTTTTCGGAGATCTCGTCGCTGTCCTGGGCCAGGTCCATCAGATTCCAGCAGCGGTCCAGGAACCGCTTGGAGCCCTTCACGGCCTCGTTGGACCAGGTGACGGCCTTCTCAAAGTCACCGATAAACATAATGTGCAGGCGCATGGTATCCGCGCCGTACTGGGCCACGATATCGTTGGGATTCACCACATTGCCCCGGGACTTGGACATTTTCTCGCCGCCCTCGCCCAGGATCATGCCGTGGCTGGTGCGCTTGGCATAGGGCTCCTTGGTGGGCACCACGCCGATGTCATACAGGAACTTGTGCCAGAACCGGGAGTACAGCAGGTGCAGGGTGGTGTGCTCCATGCCGCCGTTGTACCAATCCACGGGGCTCCAGTATTCCAGGGCCTCCTTGCTGGCCAGGGCCTTGTCGTTGTGGGGGTCCATATACCGCAGGAAGTACCAGCTGGAGCCGGCCCACTGGGGCATGGTATCGGTCTCCCGCTTGGCGGGGCCGCCGCAGCAGGGGCAGGTGGTGTTGACCCAGTCGGTCATCTTGCTCAGGGGGCTTTCGCCGTCGTCGGTGGGCTCATAGCTCTCCACCTGGGGCAGGACCAACGGCAGCTGCTCCTCCGGCAGGGCCACCCAGCCGCACTTGGGGCAGTTCACCAGGGGGATGGGCTCACCCCAGTACCGCTGGCGGGAGAACACCCAGTCCCGGAGCTTATAGTTGACCTTCTCCTTGCCGAAGCCCTGCTCCACCACATATTTCTTCATGGCGGGGATGGCTTCCTTCACGGTCATGCCGTTGAGGAACCCGGAGTTCACCATCACGGCGCTGTCGTCCTTGGCCACAAAGGCCTCCTTGGTGACGTCGCCGCCCTTGACCACCTCGATGATGGGCAGGCCGAACTTCGTGGCAAACTCCCAGTCGCGCTGGTCGTGGCCGGGAACGCCCATGACGATGCCGGTGCCGTAGCCCATGAGGACATAGTCGGACACGAACAGGGGCAGGGGCTTGTGGGTCACGGGGTTCATGGCCTCGATGCCCTCCAGCCGGACGCCGGTCTTTTCCTTGTTCAGCTCGCCCCGCTCGAAATCGGACTTATGGGCGGCCTCCTCCTGATAGGCGGCCACGGCGTCCCAATTCTTAATCTTGGGCTGCCACTCCTTCAGCAGGGGGTGCTCCGGGGAGATAACCATATAGGTGGTGCCGAACAGGGTATCGGCCCGGGTGGTGTACACCGTGACCCGGTCGCCCACGTTGGTGTCGAAGGTGATCTCCGCGCCGGTGGAGCGGCCGATCCAGTTGCGCTGCTGGATCTTCACCCGCTCGATGAAGTCCACGTCCTCCAGATCGTCCAGCAGCCGCTGGGCATAGGCGGTGATCTTCAGCATCCACTGGCTCTTTTCCTTGCGGATGACCTCGCTGCCGCAGCGCTCGCAAACGCCGTTGACCACCTCCTCATTGGCCAGCACGCACTTGCAGCTGGTGCACCAGTTCACGGGCATGGTGGTCTTGTAGGCCAGGCCCTTCTTGAACATCTGCAAAAAGATCCACTGGGTCCACTTATAGTAGTTGGGGTCCGTGGTGTCCACCACCCGGTCCCAGTCGAAGCCGTAGCCCAGCATTTTCAGCTGGCTGGTGAAGTTGGCGATATTCTGCCGGGTGACAATGGCAGGATGGATGTGGTTCTTGATGGCGTAGTTCTCCGTGGGCAGGCCGAAGGCGTCAAAGCCGATGGGAAACAGGACGTTATAGCCCTCCATGCGCTTTTTGCGGGTGACGATGTCCATGGCGGTAAAGGGCCGGGGATGGCCCACATGCAGGCCCTGGCCGGAGGGATAGGGGAACTCGATGAGCCCATAAAACTTGGGGCGCTTGTCCCCGGTAACGGCGGCATAGGGCTTGGTCTCCTCCCACCGCTTCTGCCACTTTTTCTCAATGGCGGCAAAATCGTACTTCATGCTGTTTTCTCCTTCTTATGATGAATTATCAATGACAAATAAAAAGTCCCCGACCGTCTGTGCGGTCAGGGACGTGAAAACGTGATACCACCCTGCTTCGGCCGCGGATCGCTCCGCAGTCCTCATAGGCTCCTCCAATAAGGAGCGCCGCCTGTAACGGGGCGCAGCCGTCCCGCCCTGTTCAGGCGGGAAACTCCGGGGCCAGTACAACGGAACGCCTCCGCCGGCTTGCACCATCCGCCGGCTCTCTGCAGGGGGACCTGTCCCGTCTTTTTCCCTTCACGGTCTTTTGCAAAAATCAAGTACATTGTAACCGCTGCTTCCCGGTTTGTCAACCCCCGCTTTTCCGGGATAATCTGCCTCCCGGCGGCTAAAGATGTTGACGCGGCGGCCCGTTGCGCTTATAATAGGTAAAAATCACCCTGGCGGTTTTCCCCGTTTCCCGCCGCGGAAGGAGCGTTATATGAAACAGATCATTCTTACCGGTGACCGGCCCACCGGCCGGCTGCATGTGGGCCACTATGTGGGCTCCCTGAAGGAGCGTGTGGCCCTTCAGAACTCCGGCAAATTCGACGAGATCTACATCATGATTGCCGATGCCCAGGCCCTGACCGACAACGCCGAGCATCCGGAGAAGGTCCGCCAGAACATCATGAACGTGGCCCTGGACTATCTGGCCTGCGGCCTGGACCCGGAAAAGTCCACCATCTTCATCCAGTCCATGGTACCGGAGCTGACGGAGCTGACCTTCTATTATATGAACCTGGTCACCGTGTCCCGGGTCCAGCGCAACCCCACCGTGAAGGCGGAGATCCAGATGCGAAACTTCGAGGCCAGCATCCCCGTGGGCTTCTTCTGCTACCCCATCAGCCAGGCGGCGGACATTACCGCCTTCCGGGCCACAGCCGTCCCCGTGGGCGAGGATCAGCTGCCTATGCTGGAGCAGTGCAAGGAGATCGTCCACAAGTTCAACGCTGTCTACGGCGACACTCTGGTGGACCCCCAGATCATTCTGCCCAAGAATCAGGCGTGCCTGCGCCTGCCGGGCATTGACGGCAAGGCCAAGATGAGCAAGTCCCTGGGCAACTGCATCTACCTGTCCGACAGTCCCGAGGACATCCGCACCAAGGTCATGTCCATGTTCACCGACCCCACCCACCTGCGCCGGGAGGACCCCGGCCACACCGAGGGCAACCCGGTTTTCATCTATCTGGACGCCTTCTGCCGCCCGGAATACTTCCCGGAATTCCTGCCGGAATACAGCGGTCTGGATGAGCTGAAGGCCCACTATCAACGGGGCGGCCTGGGTGATGTGAAGGTGAAGAAGTTCCTGAACAACGTTCTCCAGGCAGAGCTGGCTCCCATCCGCCAGCGCCGGGAGGATTGGGAAAAACGCCTGCCCGACGTGTATGAGATTCTCCGCACCGGCAGCGAAACGGCCCGCAATACCGCCGCCTCCACCCTTCGCGATGTGCGTCACGCCATGCGCATTGACTACTTTGAGGACAACAACCTCCTGCGTCAGGACTGAATCGGCATAAAAAATCCTGTCCCCCCAAGGGACAGGATTTTTTTGCTTTGATTTATGCGTCGATGCCGCGGCTGGTAAGATACTTCTTCACCATCAGTGCAACCTTGAAGGTGATGGCATCGTCAAACTCCCGCAGGTCCAGCCCCGTCAGCTTCTTGATCTTCTCCAGCCGGTACACCAGGGTATTCCGGTGGACAAACAGCTTCCGGGCAGTCTCGGACACGTTCAGGTTGTTCTCGAAGAACTTGTAGATGGTGAACAGCGTCTCCTGATCCAGAGCGTCGATGGGGTTCTTTTTGAAAACCTCCTGCAGGAACATCTCGCACAGGGTGGTGGGCAGCTGATAGATCAGGCGGCCGATACCCAGGTTCTCATAGTTGATGACATAGCGCTCGGTGTCGAACACCTTGCCCACCTCAATGGCGATCTGGGCCTCCTTATACGCCTTGGCCAGATCCCGCAGATGCAGTGCCAGGGTGCCGATGCCCACGAACACCACGCTCTCGCCGTCTACCCGCAGGGCCTCCTCAATGGAAGCGGCCACCTTTTCCAGGTCCTTGCCGCAGGAGTTCTCGGGCATCTGGTGGATCAGGGCCACGTCGTCATCGCCCACGCTGAGGACAAAGTCGTTCTGCCGGTCCGGGAACATATTCTGCACCACGTCCACGGGAATGGCCTCGGACCGATCGTCCACCGGGCGGATGACAAAGACGCCGCGGGGTACCTCTGCCGCCACATGCAGCTCCTTGGCGCGCATGTAGATGTCACTGATGAGGATGTTATCCGAGATGATGTTCTTGATAAAGGAGCCCTTGTCGTGCTTTTCCTCGTAGTAGACCTTGGCGGCGTTCAGCGCCACGCAGGCCATGGAGCATACGGTGCGTCCCACGCTGTCGTCTCCGCTGGTGAAAACCGCATAATCAAAGTGGGATCCCCAGCCGGGCATGGCCTTGAAGGTCTTGCCCTCCATGGTCACGCAGTTGCCTTCCGCCGCCGCGATGGGCTCCACATATTTGGTCCACTTTTTACCGATACCGGTGAGCTCGCTGCACGCGATCACCGTGCCCTCGGAGTCGATGACGCCGATGGTGCGGTCTGTGGTCTCCTTGAATTGCAGCACAACGTTTTGAAAAATTCTTCCAGACATTCTTGTTCCTCCCGCCGATAATTTGGGCTGTGGGTATTTTGTGCAAACTGTCAGGCCGTTACCCCTATTATATCGTCAGAATCACGGATTTGCAAGTATTTTTTTATCTTTTCTACAAATTTCTTTAGGCTTTTTTTGCAGTTATGTCGATAAACACACCTAATGACAGTCAACAAGGGCGTTTTTTTCCTCCGGAGTCAGCACACGGAAGGCCCCGGGAGCCAGCTTCGGGTCCAGCCGCAGCGGCCCCATGGACAGCCGCTTCAGGTACGTCACCGGCTTTCCCCGGGCCGCCAGCATCCGCTTGACCTGGTGAAACTTTCCCTCCCGCAGGGTCACCAGGGCTTCTCCCGGCGACAGGATCTCCAGTCCGGCGGGCAGGCAGCACAGTCCGTCGCCCAAGGTCATCCCAGCGGCGAAAGCCGCTGTGTCAGCGGGTTCCAGCGTGCCCTCCACCCGGGCATAGTACACCTTGTCCACATGGGACTTGGGCGAGAGCAGCCGATGGGCCAGGGCCCCGTCATTGGTCAGCAGCAGCAGGCCCTCCGTGTCCTTGTCCAGACGTCCCACCGGGGACAGGCCCCTTTTCCGAAGCTCAGACGGCAGCAGGTCCAGCACCGTGCTCTGCCGGCTGTCCTCGGTGGCAGACAGTACCCCGGCGGGCTTATGGAGCATCACATAGGTGAAGCGCTCCGTCTCCACCGGCTGACCGTCCACGGAGATGGCGGCGGCGTCCGGGTCCAGCTTTTCCTCTGCCGTCCGGGCGGTCACACCGTCTATCCGCACCCGTCCCTGACGCACCAGGTCCTTTACCTCTCGCCGGGACCATCGGCCGGTCCCGGCCAGCACCTTATCCAGACGCTCCATATCCGCACCTCCCGCGATTTCTTCTGTAAGAATAGCATAGTTCCGGGCAAAATGGAATAAGAAATGTACGAGGTGATGGTATGGTGGTATTTATGAGACGGCGGCAGCTGGCCATGGCCGCTGCCGGGGTCCTGGCCGCGCTGGCCCTGCTGCTCATCGTTCCCGGCTGCCAGCGGGGCGGCGGCAAGACGGAGCCGGTAAAGGCCGCCGATAACGCCGCTCGGGTGGCGTATCTGGAGGGGCTGGGGTGGCAGGTGACGCCGGAGCCCCTGGAGACACTGAGCCTCCTGCTGCCGGAGGACCTGTCCGGCCATACGGAGTACACAGCGCTGCAAAAGGATCTGGGGCTGCCCTTTGACCAGTGCGGCGGCAAGACCGCCACCCGGTATACCTATACGGTGCTGAACTATCCCGATATCCCCCAGGGGGTCCAGGCCAACCTGTTCGTCTGCGGCGACCAGGTCATAGCCGGGGACATCACATCCCTGGGGCAGGACGGCTTTCGCCGAAGCCTGCAATTCCCTGAGCAATAGGAAAGGGCCTCCCGGCGGGAGGCCCTTTCCTATTATTTCCGCTTATTTCCGCTTGCCTTCTCCGGTGGCCAGCAGCATAACGACGCATCCCGCAGCAGCACAGGCTACTTCAAACAGCAGCATGCCGCTGACCCCGGCCCGGTCCAGGATCAGTCCGCAGCACAGGGACCCAAAGGCCGACCCAACGCCGGAGGATGCCACGCTGATCAGTGCCTGTCCCTTCACCTGATTGCCCCGATCAATGTGCTCCACCACATAGTACACGGTGGCCGGAGTGAAGATCCCGTACTCAAAAAATTGCAGCAGCGATGCCAGATAGATGGCGGTCATAGACTCCGCCAGCCAGAAAACTACGATCTTCGCCAGAAATGCACCTGCGCACAGACGCAGCAGCCATGCCAGAGACAGCCTCTGCCTCATCCGGCTGAACAGTCCCATAGCCGGCAGCTCCAGAAACGCCGCCAATGCCAAAGCCGCACCCATGGCTCCGGACCCGGCCCCGGCCTTCTCCACGATGTGGATCATATAAGTACATGAGGAGCTGTGGCACGCCATCAGCAGTGCGCATGCCGCAAGCAGCAGCACAAACCGGGGATATTTCCGCAGCAGCTGGAGGTTGGTAAGGACCTGAGGCCTCTCCCCTTCCATTCTGGGAGCCGGCGCTGACCGGAATCGCCACACCGCCAGGGCCAGTATCGCAAACAGCCCCGCAAACACCGGAACCACCAGCGTCGGAGCGTACCGCTCCGTCAGCTGACCCAGGAGCAGCACCAGCGCCGCATAGCTGCTGGTGCGGAATTGATACTCTGTGGAATCCCCGTCGCCGTGTTCCATTTCGTAATCATACGCGGCCGGCTCCGTCAGGGCGTGGTACAGCAGCAGCGCACGGGCAGTCTCGCCGTCGCCTTGCCAAGACCCGGCAGCATCAGGGGCAGCGTCACGCTGGTGAACACCTTCCAGCGGGACGCGCCCATATCGCGCGCGGCTTCCTCCATGGAGGGGTCGATGTTCTTGAGCAGACCCTTGAGCATCATGTAGCACACGGGGAAGAAGGTCATGATCTGCACGATGGCGATGCCCTTGAGGCCGTACACATTGGAATCATAAATGTGCAGCAGCTGGCGGGTAATCAGGCCGCCGCGGCCAAAGAGCAGGATCATCGACAGCGACAGCACAAAGGGCGGCGACACGACGGGCAGCATGGATACCACGTCGAACAGCTTTTTCATCACCCTGGAGCGCACGCGCACATAGCAATCCACATAGGCAAACAGCAGACCGATGAGCGTGGAGCCAAAGCCCACGATCACGCCCAGCAGCAGCGTATTGCGGAAGGCCTGGTTGAACGTGTAATCCTGGAAGATGCGCGGAAAGGCCGCGAAGGTGAGATGGTTGTCGTTCACCTTGATGTAAACGTTGTCCATTTCCAGCGCGTCGGCAGCCTTGATGGCGCGGCCGTTCTGCTTAAACAGCGTCAGCTGCGCCTGCATGTCGCTCAGCGGCGCCAGTACGGTTTTGCCCTTATTGTTCACAATGCGCAGCGCCGGGGTGGCGGTATCGGCCTGGCGCACCTGCATGGCGCACGGGAACAAGCCCTTCTGGGCCGCGTCATACACAGGCACCAGCTGCTCGCCATCCTCCGAAAGCAGCTTTACATAGGCGGGCTGCTTGGCGTCCGCGGCAGCCGGGGAGCCGTCCTCCAGATAATAGACGATTTTTTCGCCGCTAAGCAGGCTTTGCGCCCCTAACAGCTTGGTATCGCGCACATATACGCTGTCGATCATCAGCATCGCCAGCGGATACAGGATGAACAGGCTTAAAAACACGATCAGTACGAAGATCGCGCCCAGCATGACCGGATCGGCAAAAAACTTTTTGCGGTCAAGCCGCGCGCTTTGACGGCGATTCATCCGCGCTCCCTCCTTTTTGTTTATTTGTATGCTTTTGTGATGAGAAAAAGATGGCCGGGGTGTGGAATTAGGGGCATTGACAGGCGTATAAGCAATGTTTGCGTGGCGCATTCCCCCTCATCCGTCTCGCTATTCGCTCGACACCTTCTCCCGTTTGGGAGAAGGCTCTCATAGTCGTGAATTTTGCAAAAACCACCTCACGCTACTCTTACAGCAAAGCACGCATAAGGCTTCTCCTTGGGGAAAACTGGCGAATGAAATGAGCCTGATACGCTGAACCGCAAGCAGCATCTCATTCTGTACCTTCCGCTCAATACGCAGAATAATCGCGCCTCATCTTTCCTTCATTTCTTCCCCAAACAGCGCCTGGTACAGCTCCGCCGGCGTTTTCAGCATACGGCCGCCCTGCGCGCCCTCGGCGATCATCTGCCGCAGCGCGCCGTTTGGATAGCCCCACAGCGCGGCGATAAAATCACACCCGGCGGCGCGCGCCATATCGAAGCCGGGCTTGAGATCATCCACCACCAGGATGTCGGCAGGCGTCAGATCAAACCGCTGCATCAGCCGCTCCAGCGGCTCGGGGCTGGGCTTTTGATGCTCCGCCCCAATTTCCCAGCCCAGCACGGTGTTTGGCTCGGGCAGGCCCGCTGCGGCATAATCCCGGCGGATATAGCGCGCATAGGAATGTGACACCACGCACACCAGCCCGCCCTCCGCGCGCTGGCGGCGGATGATCTGCGGCAGACCATCAAAAAACTCGGGCACGCGCTGCTGCATAAACTCCTTCCAGTTATCATCCTGAAGCTGCATTTCCTCGGGCGTAAAATGATACACATCGCGGCAGGTTTCCATAAAGCGGGATTCAAACCACAGGCGGATAAACTCCTCCCGCGTGGCCGGGGTCAGCTGCGGGCGCAGGCGGCGCATGGTTTCCACATAAGCGGGATAATGCACCGTGGGCGTGCTCTGCACGGAGGTGTCATCATGATCCAGAACCAGGCAGCGGTAGCGCATCATACGTTATCTCCTTTTCCACTTTCGGGCGCGGCAGGCAGGCACAGCGTAATGCGCGTGCCCACACCCTCGCGCGTAATCACATCAAAATAGCCGTTGTGCGCATCGGCAATCCACTTGGCGATGGACAGCCCCAGCCCCGTGCCGCCGGCGCGGGAGCGCGCGCGGTCGGAACGGTAAAAGCGCTCAAAAATATGCGGCACATCCTGGGCGCTCATGCCTGCGCCGTTATCCTGCACAGACAGGCAGCTTTCGCCTTTCTCATTGCGGAAGGCACGCAGGGTAATGCGCTCGTCCTCGGGCGAATAGCGCATGGCGTTATCTGTCAAAATGCGCGCAGCCTGCTTGATCATGCCTGCGTCGCCCTGGGCATAAACAGGTTCGGAATCCGGCATCACAAAGGTGCGGGCGGGCGCAACCATGCGCATTTCCTCGCAGATTTCCTGCATCACCGCCGTCAAATCCACACGCGATATCGTCAGCGTCTGTCGGCCGCTATCGCCCCTGGCCAGGAACAGCAGCTGCTCTACCAGCCGCTGCATGCTGTCCGCTTCCTTTAAGATGGCGGCGATGGACTCGTCGCGCACCTTCTCATCGTTCTTGCCCCAGCGATCCAGCATTTCGGCATATCCGCGTATCACGCTGATGGGCGTGCGCAGCTCATGCGAGGCATCGGATACAAAGCGTGTTTGTTGGCGATATGCCTCCTGCGTGCGGCGAAGCAGCCCGTTGACCGCCTCCTCCATGCCTTTGAGATCGCGGTCGCCCGTCTCGATGCGCGCGTTGTCCACGCCGACGTTGACCTGCGAAATGGCTTCCTCTAAATCATGATACTTTCGGGTATCAAACGTTTTATCCAACGATTGCGCCGTCTCGGCCATGCGTCGAAGCGGAGTCAGCAGGCGCTCAGCCCTGCGCCGCCCTGCGCCATATTGACACAGAATCATCAAAAACTCGGCGCACAAAAGAGCGATAAACAGCCAAGCGACACGCATGCAGTAATCCCCTGCGATGACTACATGGCTTTCCTGCTGCGTGGGCGCGCGGAAGGAATATACCGTCGTGGCAGGCTTGGTATACCAGGGCACATCGCTGCTGATCTGCACGCTGCGCCAGATGTTGGGCTGCCAAGCCGCGCCCAGGGCAGCCTTTTCCTGATAATAGCACCATCCGCCCAGCGCCAAAGCCAACACCAGCAGGTTTACCCAGAACAGCACCGTGATCAACCGCCAGGTAAAGCTGCGGTTGATGCGCGCGGCGGTGGAGGTCATGCGTCGAGTTTCAGACATGGCTGTCCTCCGCCTTCATCACATAACCCACGCCGCGGATGGTATGCAGGGTTTTTACATGATGCGTTTCGTCAATCTTCTGCCGCAGGTAGCGGATATAGACGTCCACCACGTTGGTTTCGCCCAGATAGTCATAGCCCCACACGGTGGACAGCAGCGTTTCG
>OLVO01003811.1_pt1 | contig 11956 bp, 6 predicted proteins | sample 1672571 | NCBI WGS metagenome assembly OLVO01 (sample SAMEA3136700, study PRJEB25190) | human gut metagenome | biome: human gut; feature: human-associated habitat; material: faeces | place: Austria | collected 2013 | reverse complement strand
TGTCGCTCACAAGCAAAAGTATTATACCACATCTTTACGAATTTTTCTACCACTTATCTTTATAACTTCTGGACAAATTGTCCAGAAGTTAACTTACTTATCAATATTCCATTCCTGCCTTTATTTCCGCTCTTTTCTGCCGAAGATGTGAACACCTCAATTGCTTCAATGGTGTATTTTCTGTCTGTTTCTGATACCCTGTCTTTATTATCTCCTCAGCTGAGTTTGTTTTTGTTGATGAGTCCATATCCAACTCCGCTGTCAACTCTTCTAATCGTTTTGTCTTTTCTCTCAGAGCTTCTTCCTGCGGAAAAGGCTGGCTTAACTGCTTTTGTGCATCGCCCATCTGCTGATGCAGCATATCAAGTTTTTGTTGCTCTTCTTTTAATACTTCGGGCAGTTTGTCCAACACCGTATCCAGCTTCGATAAATTCACCCAATCTGTTTTGGAGAATGGAAACGTATAGCAAATCTGTCCTTGAATTTCCAGTTGAATTTCATCACTTGCTATGTTATAGCTTCGATGTAGCTCAAAGCCACGGTATGTACCGATCTGCTCTGAACTACTGTTTGTAAAAGCCATTCCTGCTTTCAGCAAAGCTTTTGCGGCCTCTTTTTTATCTGTGTATTCTTTACCAAACACCTCAATTCCACAAAAAACATTCTCTGATTTTGGATGCTGCTCTGCTGTTTTTTGATCTGCTTTGATTCCTGCAATCTGTGCTTCTTTCTTCTTGATTTGCTCTGGATATCGTTTCAGCAGCCGATCTTCCAACTGATATTGCGTGGACTGGTACTCTGATTTCAACATTCGCAGCTTTGCAACTTCTACTTCTAAGTCCATCTTTTCTTTTATACGACTATCTCCGGCACACAATGCCTTGACTTCTGCATAGCTCAATACTTGCTCATCTACATCCTCGCATGAGCGCACTGGTGACTTGCTTGTCATGATCTGACCGATAAACCTTTGTTTATTTTCCAGCATCTGCCACAAATATGCGTCGAATGTGCCTTCTGTTACATAGTTGTAGATTTGGACAACTGGGTTGGTATTTCCCTGTCGGATGATACGACCATTTCGTTGAGTTAGATCCGGGGTGCGGACAATTTTTGGACCTAATGTCGAAAGATGTTAGGAGGAAGAAATGAACAGGTATAGCACCGAAGAAAAACAACAGGCAATCGACTTGTATTTCAAAAATGGTTGCAATATGAAGAAAACTGTGAGAGAATTAGGTTATGGTAGCGCAACAGGGATTCTTCGCTGGCTTAGAGAAACAGTTCCGGATAAAGTAAGTAAACCAGTACAGAGAAACTGGAAAGTAGATTATCCAGAAGAAATAAAACAAGCAGCAGTCATAGATTTATGTGAAAGCAACAGTTCTACAGCTGATATAGCTGAAAAATATGGAATCAGTCGTGCTACATTATACGAGTGGAAAGTACAATACATTGGGAAAGGAAACTGTATCTTGAAGCAGCAAAAACTGAATTCTAAAGAGTACTACATCAATGAAATAAATCGATTAAAAGAAGAAAAAAGATTGGTAGAGCAAGAGCTAAAAAAAACACAGGCGGAGCTTTATCGAGCACATCTGGAAAAGGATGTATATGAAAAAGCAGCTGAAATATTAAAAAAAGAAATGGGCAATAATCTAAAAGAGTTTTCCAATCAGGAAAAGGCCATGGTGATTATTGCTCTACGAGATAAATATCCGGTAAAACGTATACTGGAGGTATTTGACATGGCCAAAAGTAGCTATTGCTATCAGCAAAAGCAGATAAAAAAGGAAAATAAAATCGTAAAAATAAAAGAGCGAATAAAAATCCTTTTTTTCGAAAACCACAAAAGGTATGGATACCGCCGTATTCATTTGCTTTTAAAACGAGAAGGCATTATAATCTCTGAGAAAATCGTTCGGAGTATCATGAAAGAAGAAAACCTGATTGTTCGAATAATCCGTCAGAAAAAATATAGCTCTTATTTAGGAGAAATCTCACCGGCTGTGCCAAACGAAATACAAAGAGATTTTCATGCTGATAAACCAAACAAAAAATGGTTAACAGACATCACTGAATTTAAAATTGGAGAAGGGAAAGTATATTTATCTCCAATCATAGATTGCTTCGATGGTATGCCTATAACGTGGACAGTTGGTACGTCTCCTAATGCAGAACTAGTAAATACAATGCTAGATAACGCAATCGTATTGTTAAAAGAAAATGAGCATCCAATCGTTCATAGTGATAGAGGATGCCATTATCGCTGGTCAGGTTGGATTCAGCGAATGGATGAAGCTGGCCTGACAAGATCAATGTCCAAAAAGGGCTGTTCGCCAGATAACTCGGCATGTGAAGGATTTTTTGGACGAATGAAAAATGAAATGTTCTATGGTGAAAAATGGGATAAAATTTCAGTAGAAGAATTTATCAGCATTATAAACCAATATATGCAATGGTATAGAGATAAAAGGATCAAACTGTCGTTAGGGGGTTTGAGTCCGATGGAGTATAGACGCAGTCTTGGAATTGCTTAATTCAGGTCCAAGAAAGCGTCCGCACCCCCCTGCGATATTAATAACCGGGAATAATCCAATTCCCTGTGTCCACCAGCCTGTTTTTTCCTCGGAAGTATATTCCTTTACTTCTCGCGCAAGTGTAATGGTTCGATTTGTTGTTCCCTTGTCTCCAACTGTCGATGTTATTTTCAGTGTCCTATTCTTGATATCATGATTTGCATCTCCGTTATCCTGATAACTTGTTCCTATTCCACGGAAACCATTTCCATAACCAGACATGTCACAATCCGCTGTAAAATATACTTTATGGGCAGTTTCGCTGACTTTTGCGGCTTCGCTGTCTGATGTGTATTTGGCTGCCAGATAAGACACCTGACCTCCCAGTTTTGTTTCCATGCCGCCCCAGTATGTATTATCCCTATCCTCAGCGCTGTTATTTGTTACTTTTGAGCCGACACTTTCATAGGTACCGGTTCTGCTTCTGCCATATTTGTAAGCATCATTATTATAGGTATCCGATTTTTTTCCACCTGCACCAGAATTTACAATGGCAGATAATACCCACAGCTGCTGTCCAGAACCAATGCTGATATCTGATGACGTAACTGTCACTTTATCGTTTTCAGTTAGTTGCGGAATTGAATAGTTCTTGTCTGTATTCTCCAGTTTTATTCCTTCTGAGCATGCATATCCATCTAGTACACGACCTACAAAAGGATTTCGATAGTAGAAATCTTTAGCAGTATCTGTTCCATACTCACTCAAACCAGATCCTGTAACATTTCGAAAGATAACTCCACCGCCTGATTCCAGATTTCCTCCGATCAGTCCGACATAACCACCGATGTCAACAAGATTTACATTACCATTACCTTTATTTACATTTATTTTATCTGTTGCAAGTCCACTTAGTTCTACATTATCAATGATATTATCTCCACCAACAATATAGCCAATGACACCTCCAAAGAAGGACTGTTTATCACGTTCCTGACTCGCTGCCTGTGCTTCAATTGTGATTCCCATTGGATTACAGCTTTCAGAGACTCCTGTTGTCTGACCAGCAGCCCCATTCTCACTATCATTTGCTGTTCTTCCACCAAACTCCAGAATCAGGTCTTTCACTACACTTCCCTGGCTAAATGCAATCAGTCCACCGAACGTCTTCGTTGTTCCCTGTGCAGTAATATAAATCTTCGGGCAGAAACCATCCTCCGCTTTTTTACCAATAATTACTCCACTGAATGTATTGGTATCAGGATTCGGACCACCCAAACCATAAAACGAATTTGGTAAATCTATATCATTCTGGATCTGATAGTAGGCATTTCTCATGTAAGCCCGGACATCCTCTTTTTGCAATCCTGTTGTGTCCTCGGCAGCTTTCCATATTTCGCCGGATGTGTACTCATAGTGACCGGCCTCAGAAGTCGAATCGTGAGTAGATAAAGATGCCTTCTTATTTATAACATTTTGAGGAAGATTTACTTTCCATCCGGTACTGTTGCCACTTACAATAAATGTGGCTACCGTTGCCAGCTGTGCCCCTGAAGTGATCTGAAACGGATCATCATATGTTCCACAGCCTTCCAGAATATCTGCACTTTGTAAGTTGATGTCCAGTTCGTGACAATACGCATTTCCGCCACTATTTTCTGCTGTTGCCACATAACGTAAATAGTTTCCATTGGCAAAACAGGTCTTATCTGTGGAATTTTCAGATGTTGTATTTAAAATACCATCTAAAACATACTCCGGGTTACTGATATTGCCAAGGTAATAATACTGCTTCCCCGGATTTCGTCCACTTTCTGTATTGGATATTTCCAAACCATAAGTAACATTTCCGGTCCAACTGTTTCCACTTTGCTTCACAGTGTCATCTTTTGTAAAGGTATAAGAACCGGAAGAAGCAGTATCTTTCGGATCATACTGGAAGGAATGTAAGAACGTTGCCTTTGTAAAAATCGACTGCGTCGTATTGTAAAGCACTGCATCCGACTTTCCACTATCTGTACGTGCATCCAATTTCATATTCTGGAAGGAGACACTCATGTTGTTAGCATTATCATTTCCTATGTTGCCAAATAAGCTTGTGGCAGCAAAAGTCCTGTTATTCGCTTGGTACACATCAGACGTCGTAACATTTTTGATGTTCAGCGTTACATTACGATCTGCTGCGTTTACAAGCAGCGGTGCATAATCATCATTCTCCACACCATCTACATAGATGCCATCCAATGTCAGCCCTTCAATCCTGACAGTTGCGGGATAAAGTTTATTCTCTGTAACCTGACCCTGCATTGTGCCAACTACAAGTGCACCGCTGACACTATCTGCTGTTTGTCCGATACTTCCAGACAATTTAGAATTTGTTACAGTAATCTGTGCCGCATAATCTTTCTGGCTAGTCAGATCCCGGAAAAGTCCTGTCTGCATCATATAATGCTGCTTATTAGAATTATTCAGCTCTTTGTTATTTTTCTCACATGAATTGATCTGTTCATAATCAAAGGTAATCGTTGCATCGGTAATATTTATTTTTCCAACATAATCAATCGGGTAATAAGATAAACCAGTCAGATTTATCGTTCCTTTTACCTTTCTTACCTCTTGATAAGTATCTTTATCTTCTACTCTGAAATAATCTTTGATATTCCATTCCGCATTCTGACCTAATGTCCACATGATCAGTTCTTCACCAGATTCGATATCACCCTCTGCTTTTTGGAACTGATCTAGGTTGTAATAATAACGCGTATGCGGATTGTCATAATCTTTCCCTAACTGCTTCTGATAAGTATTACATTTGCTCTGATTCAGCTTCTCATACTTTTCTGTCGCAATGGAAACCACACCATTTCCATAAGTACCCATAGAAATGCCTACAAGTTCATCAAAATAGTTACCGCTGTTCAGTGTTACACTTACAGAAGAATCTACCTGATATGCTTCTTTTGAATTAATCTGCAGATAGAGGGCATAGTTGTCCTCCTTGTCCTCTGTGCTGCGGTAATCGTCTCCGCGGCATACCAGTAAAGCGCTCGGCGTATTGTCTGCGCTCTTTCCATGAAAAGTGACACCTGTTCCATATTTGATTCCATATTTTTCAGTACTCTGACTGACATCCTGACTTTCATCAGGCTCTTTTACGATCCAGTGTCCGCCTGCCTCATAGACAAGACCTCCAAATCCTGCACCGCTTGCATTCAATGTTGCATTTGAAACTGACAGACTATTTACCGTAAAATCTACATTGTGCCAATCGTAACCAAGGAAACCACCCGTGGACTCTGTCGCAGCACTGGATGTGTCAAATCCATTCACGATAAAGCCATTTGCTGTAATTGTAATCTTTTTGTCTGTATCTTTTTTCGTCTCCACTGCCGCAAGGATGCCGCCTGTTTTTGATACAGTGCCCGGCTGAGTTACGGTAATGGTGGCTTTATTATCTGTTCCATTTCCGATTGAAGAATTGGCTAGCGTAATGCTGCCGCCATCGGGGCTCATGCTTCCAATATATCCGCCTAGATAACAATCACTGGATGTTGCTGCGCTATCTGTTATGCTTCCTGTCCATTTACAACCAGTAAATGTCAATGCAGGAGCTTTGGATGCAGCACCCACAAAGCCACCCACATGAGCTGCCTTGAGCGTTTCTTTTGTCTCATCAGTTACCTTTCCTGTAAAAGAAATGGCAATATCCGAGGTTACATTCTGATAAGAAACAGTATCTGCCTCCTGAAATGCAGTTACTCCACCAACCCAGATTTCCTTCTGCGTGCTTAATCCATAATTGATATTTCCACTGACTGTAAGATTAGAAATACTATTTGTTCCTGTTTTCGCGAAAAGACCAAGATAGGAATGATTGTAAATCTTACCGCAGCCTTCATCTGTTGATTTACATGTCGCTCCATCTGCCCTTACGCCATAGGCATAACCAATACTCAAAACCACAGTACGACTTCCGCCATTCAATGATCCGATAAATGCCCCCTGTGTTCCATCATCTCGCATAAGACCAGTTACACCGGTACCTGTTAAATCAATACTAGTGTTACTATCGCCAGTCAGAGTAATCTGACTATTCAAAGCTGCACTGCCAGAAAAATATAAGGCTCCATCCGTCTTTGCACCACTACATTGCATCGTCAGTGCAAGAGCTGCAAAATCCTGGTCTGTGGAAATATTTGAGAGTTCAAATTTTTTCACTGTCACAGTATGATTTACTCTATCGTAATCGAGCAATTCTGATGAACCTTCTTTTAACTTCGTGCCATCTACACGAATGACTTCGCCCCAGTTTCCGATATCACTGACACATTTGCCGCTGCCATCACGCACCAAAGTCCAGCCTGCAGCAGTATCTGCATTATAACCAAAACCAGTTCCAACCGCATAAATCAGTGCCGCACCACGGTTACCAACCAGTTGTCCATATTGGCTGCCTTCTCCACCTGGCTGAATGCCTGATAAATCTGTTGTTCCAGAAAGACGCACTACACCATCTTCCAGTTTGCCAATCAAACCTCCAGATGCACCTTCTGCTTTCACCGTATTATTCGTACCTGAAATCTTCACCGTTCCGATATCAAAGAAACCAGAAGTTCCTTCACTTGAACAATTCGCCACAAGACCTCCGAAATAACTTCCATTTGCTACTTGCTGATCGACACTTACTGTCAGATTCTCCATCTTTACATAGCTTTTTCCGGTCACTTCTGCGATTACACCAGAATACGCTGTTTTTTCCTCTCCTGTATGAGATGAGACAATACTAAATCCTGTCAGTTCCAGTCCAGAAGTAAGCTGATCTACATGATAATTTCCAATCAAACCACCATAATTATCTGCGCCTTGACCTGTAGAACTGATTGTCTTATCTGCTACATCCTGAATTTTAACGGTATAATTACCTGCTTGATTTTTCAGCATACCAAATACACCTCCGGCATACTTTCCGGAAGTGATAGAAACGCCATTGATCGTATATGAAGTTAAATCCAGTTCAGCTGTATTTTCTGAAACTGTACAGCTTCCGAACAAACCGCCTGCTGCACTGTTCGCACCTGCTGAAAGTCTTGCCGAATCAACGGATATGCTTTTTTCATTCTCAACAGTAACAGGATTATTTACTGTTGAGCCGATCAGTCCACCGGCATTTCCGTTTTCAGAAGAAATGCTTCCGCTGACTGTATAGTTATTCTGAACCGCAATTTTCGCGCCATCTGCTGAGTTTCCAACAATACCGCCTGCATTTGCTGCTCCACTTACACTTCCGCTGAATGTGAATTCCGGTACGACCGTCAGCTGTGCTCCTGCCTCCATAGTGCCAACCAGTGCTCCTGCGTTTCCATCCGTGGAACTAACCTGAAAATCTGCATTACCTGAAAAGGCACTGACTATTAGTGAAGCATTTTCTTTCATCGTATTGCAGAAAAATCCTCTGTTTCCCTCGCCGCTTACCGCAGCCTTTGCTTGCGGTATCACGCTAGTAATACTGAGTGAAACAGAAGCACCCTCTCCGAGTGTCCCGATCACTCCGCCAAAGGAACTGTAAGAAGTCTGTCCTCCGCCTTCTGTAATCTCTGTACTTTTTGCATCAATTTTCAAACTGATGATTGCGGGGTCTGTTCCTTCTCCTTTTACATAGCTTTTCGCCAGTATGGGATCTGTCATATTATTGGCAGCTTTCAGATTCAACTCATATATCCGGGCATCACCGGAAACTGCGTTGAACAGTGACTTGTCCAATGTGATATAACCTGTATAATTTCCAACAAAGCTGATGGAGCCTTTAAATGGACACGTATCTGATCCCAGACCTTTAAAATCTTTGCCGGATAAGTCCCACTCGTTAGTATCATGAGGTGCCAGACTAATTTCGGCCTTCTGATAATTTTGCGGTTCTTCCTTTGAAAGATTCACAAGATCCTGTACAGTGCTTATAGTCCTCTTGTTCTCATTCTCTGATCGCAAGTCCAATGACCCGCTTTCTTCCTCGCTCCCTTCTTCGGATGTTTCCTCTAATGTCTCTCCAGTTAAAGTCTCCGTCTGTTCTTCTGATTGTTCTTTTTCTGAAGTTGACGTTTCTGTTTGCTTCTCTGACTGTTCTTCACCTGCATTTTCCTTACCTGTTGTTAACTGTTCCTCTGCTGATGCCTCTGGACTTTCTACTGTCTGGTTCGCCGCCGTAGCCTCTGGCGCTTCTGCCGGCTGTTCCTCTGCAGGTACTTCTTCACCTATATTTTCCGGTGTTTCTTCTATCTGAATTTGCTGCGAAGTATCTAATACGGTTTCTTGAGTTGTTTCAATAAATATTGATTCCGTTTCACTGCTAACCTCTTTCGCAGGCAATGTTACATTGCTGTTTGTCAACACCAATATTACTGCGAGCATGGACGCAATATGCTTGTTCAACACTCTTCTGTCCAAATGTCCATCCTCCTTACTCTGTAGTTTTCATTTTTGATTTCGTAAGCTTTTCGCTTGATAGGCCGATATAAGTTTTTATATCATCCCAAGTTTCAACCTTAGAATCATCTCCATGCACCGGACTAGTCCTATAAAAAGCTATATTATACTGATTTTTGCCTGTATCTCCTCCTGCTGTAAAGGTCAGACTGTTGTTGTCTTCACCCACAGTCGCAGATGCATTTTTATCGTTTTTTATATCTTCTAGAAACCACGGATCAATCTGCACATGTTCTGACTTCCAGGTTAATGTAAGACGGGCATATTCTGAGCCTGTAAGTTTGATATGGATGCAGCCTAAATCATGTGCATTCTGATTCTGCTCATCACTTAAATAAGTAATTTTCCATTCGGATGATGCAATATCTTCCGAAAAATAAAGGATTCTTCCAAGTGGTTTGTACTGTTTATTAGTTGGAACTGCTGTTATCTTGATTTTATATTTCTTCATATCAGCAACAGGAACTGTCACACTATAAACATTGTTTGATGCTTGTCCTCCAGTTAACGTGTCTTTTTTCAGCTGCGTTAACTCAGAAAATAAAGTTTCATTCCATTTATACGCTGACAGTATTTGTTGATCTGTTACCGTCGTTCCATTCTGGTCAATCAGCGAAACATTAATCTTATATGTAATATCCTCTGATGCATACTTTCCATCATCTCCCTGCGCATAATTACAAACTGAAACTTTGAATACAGCATCTCCATCCGCTGAAAATGACATTGATTTTCCCTGAACAGCACTTTCCCCATCATACTCAAGTAAAATATTTGAAGAAAACAGTTGTTTTGAGCCAACCGTTGATATTGTTCTTTTTGCATTACTCAGACTGGTATATGCTGCCAGTGAACCTGCTATCAGAAGAAACATACACGCCAGACTGCAGTTTATGATAATCAATAAATTGGATTTTCTCCCTTCCATTAGTTGTACCTTTCCTGTTGCTTTCTTTTCACAGCAAAATACTTTATCTGCTTACTGTTAAATATACAATATCTGTTTCTTTATCTTCATGAACTTCCCCTGCTTTCCAACTAACATGGATTACATAATAATCAATAAAATATTCGTTTTTTATAATATTTCGCGGCCGCATTACCTTAACTCCATTTTCTTCTGCCAAAAAATAGAGTGGTTCATTATTGACCTGTACTTTACTTTTGCCAACTATATTTTCTTTCTTTTCATCGCCATAACTTAAATCATGACTCTGATATTTTGTCGGAAATTCTTTCTTTTCCTTGATTTCATTCATCGAAAGGCCAGATATAACTGGATCATCTCCAACCTTATTAAACGTAGCCTTATTATTTTGTGATTCAAAAACGACTTTTCCTGAACCATCCTCAACGAGATCTGCCCTGTATACATCATAGTGGAATGCAATATTTGTCGTATAGGCTAACTGCAGGGAATAATTGTCCACTGGTTTCCCATACACGCAGAATACATAATCCTTTGAGCCATCTTTTACTTCTCCTACTTTAATATTGCCCATATCAAGATATTTAATATCCTTATTATTTCCAGCACGAATATCAAGTACAATCGGTGCCTTAATCCATGCTGTTGTGGTCATTTCTCTCTGTACATAAAACCATCCATATGAGACTACCAAAAGCAAAGCCGAAATCACCAGTGCTGCACCGGACAAAATCAATTTTCTATTCTTTTTTTTGTTTTCTGTATTACCTCTCATTTTGTGCCTCTGTTGTTTCGTTTGTTGTTTCTGATGTTCCCAGATATTTCAAAGTTGCTGTGACAAAAGAAATCCCTGATCCTATTTTCATATCAGCCTGATTATAATATGAAGACAAGTCAACAAAAAGCTGCTTGTCATATTTATTATCCTCATTCTTTCCGCTGTTTTCATGAATCTTTGAAATTTCTTTTACTTCGGCATACGCTGTATCAAGTGGTTGTCCTGTCAGTGAACTGAAAAAGTATTTATTCGGATGTTCTGCCATATCTGTTACAATATTATTTCTGAGTGTTCCTGTGGAATCTTTATCATCAAATTCCACTTCATTTCCATTCAAAAAGCTATCCCCCTCATTAAGAAGTATTGTCGAAAGATTCAATGGCCATACCCAATAAATAGAGTAATTGTATTTTGCATCTTTTTTTGCATCTTGTATCTCAATGTTAAATTTTCCATCTTTGATCCAAGTGTATTCTATTTTTTCATCATCTCCCAGAAAATACAAAATATGCCCACTCAGCAAACCTGCTTCCACAGGATCATTTCCTACAGGTATTGGCGTATTATCCGACTCAACATGAAATGGAGAAATATCCAAAGAAAAGTCCAAAGAGAAATCTCCATCTTCATATGTTTTGATAAAGAAATCAAGCTGTCCCTTTGTTCCTGGCTCTATAGCGTAATCTTTTCTATACTTAGCTCCAGTCTCCTCAAAGCTTTGACCATACTTATAGTTTTTCATGTTACTACTTTCATTCAGCATCCAGTTTATACTTCCACCACTAGAGGTGTCATGTTCTTCAACGCTTGTAGGCAAATATCTAGTAATTTCTTTTTTTATTGTCTGCAAAAAATCATCATGAACACCTGCTCTTCCCTCTGAGCCGATCTCTATCCCTGAATATTTCGCGCTGACTGTTACAAGAGTTCCATTTACTCGACTATTGCTGACAAACCATGCCATGCAAATTGCGATAAGGGCAATTGCCGCAGCTGCTATAAACACAATGCTTTGTACAATTTTCCTTTTATTGTTTTCAATTTCTTTTTCAAGTGCTTCTGGTGATAACTGCTCTATCTCCTTCTGCTGTTTTAATTTTCTGCCTGCCATCTGATCACCTTTTCTTATGTTTCTGACATGATATCATGGTATCACATTGAACACGTATTTTCAAGGATTTAAAATCAAAAACAAAAGAAAACAGGCGTGCAGAAAACATCTCATTTTCTGCACGCCATTATTATGGCTTT
>OLVO01003796.1_pt1 | contig 11988 bp, 11 predicted proteins | sample 1672571 | NCBI WGS metagenome assembly OLVO01 (sample SAMEA3136700, study PRJEB25190) | human gut metagenome | biome: human gut; feature: human-associated habitat; material: faeces | place: Austria | collected 2013 | reverse complement strand
GTCGTGGCGGGGACGGAGGCGGGTTCCCGAGTCGCGGCGCCGCGGCATGAGTCGGGACGGACGGCTTTCCCATGCCGCTTACGGCCGATGTGCGCACGGGACCGCTGGCGGTGAGGCTTTTCGTTGCGCGGAACGGCTACGGTGCTGCGCGACACGTCCGTTGAGAGAAAGAGGCAAGCAGATGTTGGGCTACGAAGAGAAGGTGGAGCGCCTCGAACTGCTCGACGCGGTGGCGGATGCCGGGAGGTTGGCGAGGGGCCTGGACCAGCTGCTCGAGTCCCTGGCGCACGCCGACCAGCTGGACCCGCTCGACGTCGAGGGGATCTTGGCCCTGAGGTCGATAAGCGAGAGGTGCGCCGGTCGCATCGAGGACGCCGCGCGCATTCTGGAGGCACAGAACGAGATTCTTTACGCCGAGGAGCGGGCCAATTTCAGACCCCGCGAAAACCAAGAGATGAGAACCCGAACGAAAGAGACCATCTAAGCCCAGCCAGGGATTCCTTCGCCGTTTGCGCTCGTACGGGGCCTGGACATCGGCTGTCCCTCTATTCCCAGTGCCGTCCCGTGTCGCCGCGTTATAATGCTGCAAACGCATTTGTATTGCATTTCGAGCGATGGGAGCGCAGATGCCCGACAGCTACAAGGAGCTTATCAAGAGCAATCCCGACGAGACCGAGATCAGGAGCTTCCTGGTGAACGGCGATCAGGTTTCTGTGACCTTGCGCATCCCCGACACCTTGCGTGACGCGGCGAAGGAGGAGGCGGCGCTCCGCGGCATGAGCTTCTCCGCCTTCGTGCGCACGTGCATGATCGAAGAGCTCGCGAAGAAGGGGGCATAAGCGTGATTCGGGTCAAGACCTTCACCGTCCAGCTCATAGACGCGCAGCCGGACCGCATACGTATTTGCCGCATCGACGGCGAGTCGCTTGTGACCGTCGTCGTTCCGAGGGAGGACCTTGCCGAGGCGAAGTCGCTGCCGAACATCCCGCAGCGCGGCATCTACTACCTGCTCGACGAGGACCACGGCAACGTGAGCCGCGTCTACGCTGGGCAGACGACCCAGGGTATCGCCCGGCTCGACGCACACAAGGCAAAGAAGGAGTTCTGGAACAAGGCCGTCATGTTCCTCGATGACGATCAGAACATCAGCAGGGACGCGCTGGACGTCCTCGAGGCGAAGGCCATCGACTACGTGCGCACCCACGGCTCGTACGAGACTGACAACTCGGCGACGCCCAAGCCCTACGTCGACCCGTACAAGGAAGAGGCCGTCGAGCGCCTGCACGAGAGGATCCTCTTCAGGATGGCGGCTTTGGGATACGACCTCGACAGGGTCGACCAGGGTCCCGCCGGCGCCTCGGTCGTCTTCCATACGAAGAAGAACGGGATACGCGGATCAGGGCGCTACGATAAAGCCACTGGGCACTTCACGGTTCTCGCCGGCTCGAAGGTGAACCTCTCCAAACCCGCGCTGAAGAACGCGGGCGTCGCGGTCGCGCGCAGGGAAATCTTCGGCGATTCGAGCGGCATCGCAGAGCTCTCCGAGGACCTCGAGTTCCCGACGCCCAGTGCCGCCGCGGTATTCGTGCTCGGCGGCAGCCAGAATGGCTGGACCGAATGGGTGAACAACGACGGTGAAACGCTCAACCAAGTTTACAGAAGCGAGGATAAGTAGATGAACAAGCAGCAATTGGCATCAAAGATATGGGAATCCGCCAACAAGATGCGCTCGAAAATCGAGGCAAACGAATACAAGGACTACATCCTGGGCTTCATCTTCTACAAGTTCCTTTCCGAGACCGAAGTTGCCCGCCTGAAGGCGCGTGATTTCGCCGAAGAGGATTTGCCGAGCCTCGTGGAGGACGACGAGGAGACGGTCGAGTTCGTCAAGGGCGAGTGCGGCTACTTCATCGCCTACGAAAACCTCTTCTCCACCTGGGTCTCCAAGGGCGGCGACTTCGAGATTTCGAACGTTCGCGACGCCCTCAATGCCTTTAGCCGCAACATCGACCCTGCTCGCAAGCGCGTTTTCGACGGCATCTTCGACACGCTGCGGACCGGTCTCTCCAAGCTCGGCACCGACGCACGGAGCCAGTCCAAGGCCGCTCGCGACCTCATCTACCTCATCAAAGACATCCCGATGGACGGTCGCCAGGACTACGACGTGCTCGGCTTCATCTACGAGTACCTCATCAGCAACTTCGCCGCCAACGCCGGCAAGAAGGCAGGCGAGTTCTACACGCCGCACGAAGTGTCCATGCTCATGAGCGAGATAGTCTCATGGCACCTGGCCGGACGCGAGAACATCACCATCTACGACCCCACGAGCGGGTCCGGCTCGCTGCTCATCAATATCGGCAAGGCCGTGGCGCGACGCAACGGCGACCCGGACTCCATCAAATACTATGCGCAGGAGCTTAAGGAGAACACGTACAACCTCACACGTATGAATCTGGTCATGCGCGGAATACTCCCCGACAACATCGTAGCGCGCAACGGCGACACGCTCGAAGACGATTGGCCCTGGTTCGACACGGTCGAGAACAAGGACGAGACCTACGATCCGCTGTTCGTCGATGCCGTTGTGTCGAACCCCCCTTACTCCCAGAATTGGGATCCGGAAGACAAGGAGCTCGATCCGCGCTTCAAGTTCGGCGTCGCCCCTAAATCCAAAGCCGACTACGCCTTCCTTTTGCATGATTTATACCACTTGCGCCCCGACGGCATCATGTGCATCGTCCTGCCCCACGGCGTGCTGTTCCGCGGCGGCGAGGAGGGCACCATCCGCAAGAACCTGGTGGAGAACCGCCATATCCAGGCAATCATCGGGCTTCCTGCCAACATCTTCTTCGGCACCGGCATCCCGACCATCGTTATGGTGCTCCGCAAGCAGCGCGAGAGCAGTGACGTGTTGATTGTGGATGCCTCAAAGCACTTTGTGAAAGAAGGCAAAAACAACAAACTGCGTGCGAGCGATATACGCCGCATCGTGGACGCGGTCACGACTGGGGCAACCGTCGACAAGTTCAGCCGTCTGGTGACCATCGACGAGATACGCGCCAACGATTACAACCTCAACATTCCGCGCTATGTTGATTCATCCGAAGCTGCTGAGAGCTGGGACGTGTATGCCACCATGTTCGGTGGGGTTCCGAAAGCCGAGGTCGATGTTCTCGACCGCTACTGGAAAGTGTGGCCGAGCCTGAAGGGCCAGCTGTTCGGTGAGGGCGGCGGGTCGTGCCTTGCTTCCATGACGGACGACGTGGCGGCAACGGTGAAGACCAACGCCGACGTCGTTTCTTTCCTGGCGGGGTATCGAGATGCGTTGGCTCATCTGCCCGCAGAGCTGCGGAAGAGGTTGGTAGACGACTCATCGCAGGTTGATGCCGTGGCCGAGGAGGATTATATCGCAGAGCGGCTCCGCGACGCCCTCTCTGGTGTCGCGCTCGTCGACGGGTACGATGCCTACCAAGCTCTCGACGATGCGTGGACGGGCATCTCCGGCGACCTCGAGGTTATCCAAACCGAGGGCAAAGGGGCTGTGCGCAAAGTCGATCCGAATATGGTGATAAAAAAGAAGAACGGCAAAGACGTCGAGGTGCAGGATGGCTGGACGGGTCGCATCTTACCGTTTGCGCTCGTCCAAGAACAGCTGCTTGCCGACGATGTCAAGGAAATCTCCGCGCGCGACTCCCGTTTAAGTGAGATCTCCCAAGAACTCGACGAGATTCTCGATAACCTCGATGAGGAGGAGAAGAGCTCGAGCGATGTTTTCAGCGATGACGGCGCGTTCGTGGCGGCGTCCCTCAAGAAGGCCGTGAAAAGCATCGGCAAGCATCCGGACGGCGACTTCGAGCGGGGCCTCGTGCGCGCTCAGTCCCTACTCGACGAGGAGAAAAATCTCAAAAAGGTAAGGAAGGAGGCGCTTGTCGCGCTCGAGGAGAAGACCAAGGAGGTTATCGAGGGCCTGACCGACGCCCAGTGCGACGAATTGCTTGCTGCGAAGTGGATTGAGCCGCTGCAATCTGATTTACTCGAGCTGCCCAACGCTGTCGTAAGCGACTTCATCGCAAAGGTCGTCGCACTGAACGCAAAGTACGCGACAACCTATTCGGACGTATGCAACCAGATTGCAGAGGCGGAAAACGAGTTGGCAGCGATGCTGGGCCAGCTCACGGGCAACGAGCACGATATGGCGGGCATTGCTGAGCTGCGGAAACTGTTGGGAGGTGAATAGTATGGCGGAAAAGACCAATGTGCCTGAGATCCGCTTCGCCGGTTTTACTGACCCTTGGGAACAGCGTAAGTTGGGCGAGCTCTGCACTATTTCTAAGGGACATGGCTACAGCAAAGCCGACATTAGGGACGCTGGCACCCCACTGATCTTGTATGGACGCCTGTATACCCAATATGAATCACGTATTGAGAACGTGAACACTTTCGCCGTTGAGCAAGAGGGGTCGCTTCTTTCAAAGGGCAACGAAGTAATCGTTCCTGCATCCGGGGAAACGGCAGAAGATATTGCCGTTGCCTCATCCGTGCGCAGCTCAGGAATCATTTTTGGAGGCGATTTGAACGTCGTCACTCCAGTAAGCAAGCTTGATCCAGACTACATCGCGCTTTCTATAACGTACAGCAAAGCTCATGACGATTTGGCAAAGCGAGCACAAGGAAAATCGGTCGTACATGTCCATGGCAACGACATCGCCGAGATTGAGATCCCTTACCCGTCGGAAAGCGAGCAGAAGCGCATATCTACGGTCGTTCTCGGTCTCGACAGCCTCATCACCCTTCATCAGTGACAGCTCGGCGACAATGCGAACGACAATTATTCCTCGCAAAAACGAAAAACCGCCGATTCGATATAGCGAAATCGGCGGTTTTGAGACTCGAAATTAGAAGCAACTCACGATAGCTATTAGACAAACATCCTATCCAACAGCGATTTCTTAGTATTTCTCAATAACTCAAGCTTACGCTGATGAAGGGTGATGAGGGTGTCGAGATGCGTCATCATCGCGGCGATTTCACGCTGCTCTTGCCTTGAAGGTAACCAGATTGGCGTCTTTTTGCCGGTCTCTATTGTGTAAGTTCCAACTGTTCCAATGCCTGCGGCCTCATTGATATAGTTCTGAATAGCGCTAGCTGTAAAGCTGTGATAGAAGAAACCACCGTCAATGCTATGCCGATTTTTAAACCAGATGATGTTTCCGTCTTTGAAGTAAACGGGATTGTCGCTGGTCACAAGCCATGGAACACCTATAGTTCCAACGCCTGTTACGAGCAGATCGCCAACTGAGACCTTGCCAGATTGCGCTGAGTATTCTTTGTACATCTCAGAAGATATAAACAAAGGGTCTTCAATAGACTCATTCTTGGCAAACGCAACAAGGTCACGTGCACGCAAGAATCGCACACCCTCATCTGTCCAATCTTCTTGATGAACCCTACGCACCGATGCGACATCCATTAGCTCGCCCAACTTACGCTGTTCCCAGGTAGATGTATCTATGTCTTATAATGATTGCCAATAGTTAAGTGCATAACTTTTTGCAGTTCGTAGATAGGTTTCGCCATGGTTTTCGATAAAGAGGCCGCGTTCGAGGAAGCGGTCATCACCGTGCTGAAGCAGCACGGCTGGGACGACGCGGGGGGCGTCATTCGCTATCCCACCGAGCAGGACCTCATCAACAACTGGGCGAAGATTCTATTCCAGAACAACGCCGACATAGACCGCCTGAACGGCTGCCCTCTCACCCAGGGCGAGATGGCGCAGGTCATCGAACAAATCGAAACGCTCAAGACCCCGCTCGCGCTCAACGGGTTCATCAACGGAAAGACTGTCGCCATCACGCGCGACAACCCCGACGATGCGCTTCATCTGGGCAAGGAGGTGAGCCTGAAAATCTATGATCGTCAGGAGATTGCAGCCGGCCAGAGCCGCTACCAGATCGCTCAGCAGCCTGTCTATCCTGCGAAGAGCAAGATCTTGAACGACCGTCGCGGAGACTTGTGCCTGCTCATCAACGGCATGCCGGTCATCCATATCGAACTCAAGCGCAGCGGCATCCCCGTCAGCCAGGCCACCGGTCAGATCGAGAAGTATGCCCACGAGGGCGTGTTCACCGGGCTCTTCCGCCTGACGCAGATCTTCGTGGGGATGACCCCCGACGAGGCGCGCTATTTCGCCAACCCCGGCACGGGCGCGTTCAACCCGAACTTCTTCTTCCACTGGGAGGACTTCAACAACGAGCCCGTCTGCGCGGGCGACAAACCCGGAATAGACGAATGGAAGCGCTTCACCTCCACGCTGCTCTCCATCCCTATGGCACACCAGCTCATCGGCTTCTATACCGTGGCGGATAGCTCGGACGGCTGTTTGAAGGTCATGCGCAGCTATCAGTACTACGCGGCTGCTGCCATATCCGACAAGGTGCGCAGATGCAAGTGGGACGAGAGGCCCAAGAGCAGCGCCCCCGGGCGTCCTGGCGGCTATATATGGCATACCACCGGCTCCGGCAAGACCATGACGAGCTTCAAGTCGGCCCAGCTCATAGCTGACTCACACGACGCCGACAAGGTGGTCTTCCTCATGGACCGCATCGAGCTGGGCACGCAGTCGCTCTCCGAGTACCGCGCATTCGCCGATGACGCCGATGACGTGCAGGGGACCGAGAACACGCAGGTGCTGAAGTCGAAGCTCGCGAGCGACGACCCCAAGAACCGCCTCATCGTGACCTCTATCCAGAAGATGAGCAACGTGAAGGCCGGCGAGGGCAGGATCACCCAGGCGGAACTCGACCGCCTGGCTGCCAAGCGGATTGTGTTCGTTATAGACGAGTGCCACCGCTCAACCTTCGGCGACATGCTCCAGGACATACGCCGGGCTTTCCCAAACGCGCTGTTCTTCGGTTTCACGGGCACGCCGATCCTCGACGAGAACCAGAAGAAAGGCTCCACCACCGCCATGGTGTTCGGCGAGTGCCTGCACCGCTACAGCATCGCCGACGGCATCCGTGACGGCAATGTGCTGGGCTTCGACCCGTACATGGTGACGACCTTCGATGACCACGACGTACGCGAGGCCGTGGCCCTCGAGCGGGCTAAGGCCTCGAGCGTCGGCGAGGCCATCTCCGACGAGCGCAAGAGCAAGGTCTTCTATCACTACATGGACCAGGCGAAGGTCCCCATGGGTCCCATGGTTGACGGCGCTGGCAACCACATCAAGGGCATTGAGGACTTCCTGACCCGCGCTCAGTACTGGCCCGATACGCCGCACCACGGCAAGGTCGTCGAGGACGTGCTGCGGCGCTTCCCTGTGCTTTCCCACGGCAACAAGTTCCACGCAATTCTGGCGACGAGTTCCATCCCCGAGGCTATTGATTACTACCGCGCCTTCAAGAGGGAGGCACCGCAGATGAAGGTGACGGCGCTCTTCGACCCAAGCATCGACAACGATGCCGGCTCCACTGTGAAGGAGGACGCTCTGGTCGAACTTATCGAGGACTACAACAAAGCATATGGCCAGGAGTTTACCATTCCCACCTGGCCCGCCATGAAGAAGGACATCTCAGCGCGCCTTTCCCATAAGAAGCCCTACGTCAACGTCGACGCCAACCGCGAGAGCCGCATCGACCTGCTCATCGTGGTGGACCAGATGCTCACGGGCTTCGACTCCAAGTGGCTCAACACGCTCTATCTCGACAAGGTCATCGACTACGAGAGCATCATCCAGGCCTTCAGCCGCACCAACCGCCTGTTCGGCCCTGACAAACCCTTCGGCACCATCCGCTATTACCGCCGTCCCCATACTATGAAGGGCTACATCGAGGCCGCGGTGAAGCTGTACTCGGGCGACCGCCCGCTCGACATGTTCGTGCAGAAGCTCCCGGACAATATCGCGCTGATGGACGCGCGCCTTCAGGAGATACTCATGGTCTTCGAGGCAGCTGGCGTAGGAGACCTCTCCAAGCTCCCCGCATCGCAGGAAGCCAGGCGTAAGTTCGCCAAGGAGTTCGTCGAGCTCAACGAGTTCTTCGAGGCTGCGAAGGTGCAGGGCTTCACATGGGAGCAGGACACCTGTGAATTCGAGGAGGAGCCGGAAGAAGGCGAGCTGAGCGGCAAGTTCTTCTTCGTGCAGCCGGTCATCGACGAGCGGACCTACCTCATCCTCGTGCAGCGCTACAAGGAGCTGTTCGCAGGAGGGGGCGGCCCTGGCGACGCGCCTGAAGCGCCCTACGAGCTTGATGGTCATATAACTGAGATCGACACGGGGCTCATAGACAGCGACTACATGAACGCGAACTTCGAGAAGTGGCTGAAATGCCTTGAGCAGGACGACGAGGGGCTCGCCGCCGCGCGCGAGGAGCTCCACCGATCGTTCGCGTCCCTGAGCCAGGATGACCAGCGCTTCGCCGAGCTGTTCCTTCACGACGTCGAACGAGGAGACGCCGCCCTGGAAGACGGCATGACGCTGAGGGATTACATCACGACCTATGCACGCAGGGCGAAAAACGCTCAGGTCGAGCGAGTCGTTGAGGCGCTCGGCATAGATGGCGATCTTCTTGCCACCATGGCTGCGCTCGACCTGGCGGAATCGAACATTAACGAGTTCGGGCGCTTCGACGATTTGAAGGACTCGGTGGACAAAGCGCGCGCCAAGGCCTTCTTTGAGCAGAAGGAGGGCAAGACGCTTCCCCTGTTCAAGGTGAACACCCGTGCGGCGGCGCTGTTGAAGAAGTTCATCCTGGAAGGTGGCTTCGACATCGACGAATGAGCAGCGATTTTGAACAGGCGAAATCGAGAGTTTGTCAATCCGAGGGGGCGTATGTGAGCGTGCGTCCCCTCGCTTCATCTTGGGAACAGCGTAAGTTGGGAGAGGTTGCCCATCGGGTAATCCGGAAAAACGAGGGCAACCAGTCCGACCTTCCCCTCACCATCTCGGCTCAGCATGGGCTTGTGGACCAGCGCGATTACTTCAACAACCAAGTCGCTAGCCGTGATATGAGCGGGTATTACTTACTGGAGAACGGAGAGTTCGCCTACAACAAGAGCACTTCGAGCGACAGTCCATGGGGAGCGATTAAACGCCTGACCAAGTACGAAAAGGGCTGTTTATCCACGCTGTATATCTGCTTCGGGCTCGATCAAGGAGACCCTGATTTCTTGGTAACGTATTACGAGACGAATCGTTGGCATGGTGCGGTTCAGATGATTGCTGCTGAAGGCGCGCGAAATCATGGACTGCTTAATATTGCGCCAGACGATTTCCTTGAAACCGCGCTCACTTTGCCATGCTCAACGGAAGAACAAAAGCAAATAGGATGCTTCTTCACGCAATTGAATTCCCTCATCACCCTTCATCAGCGTGAGCCGCCTCACACGATGAAGGAGGGTAAAAATGTCGATCAGCATCAATGAAGAATCACTTTTCTGCGATTACTACTCGGAATGGATTAGCGTTTACAAAGAAGGGGCCATCCGTGAGGTCACCATGGGAAAGTACCGGCTCACGCAGTCTTGGCTTGCCAAGCTGATTCCAGACCTCAAGATAAAAGATCTCGACCGCACTTCGTACCAGCAGCTCATCAACGGTTACGCAGAGCACCACGAGCGCCAGACAACCATGGACTTTCACCATCAGCTTAAGGGAGCGATCCTTGACGCGGTTGACGAAGGACTCATCCCCCGCGACCCCACGCGCAAGGCCATTATCAAAGGGAAACAGCCGCGAGCGAAAAAGATCAAGTATCTCAACCAGTTTGAGCTTCATGCCATGCTCGGCGACCTTGATTTATCAGGCGGGCCGAGTTGGGATTGGCTTATTCTCATAGTCGCTAAAACGGGCTTGCGCTTCTCCGAGGCCCTTGGGCTTACCCCCGAAGACTTCGACTTCGCACATCAAACGCTCTCGGTGAATAAGACCTGGGATTACAAGAACGGCGGCGGATTCGTCCCCACGAAAAACGCCTCATCAGTGCGGAAGGTTCAACTCGACTGGCAACTCATCATGCAACTTTCCGGGCTGCTCAAAGACCTTCCACCGACTGAGCCCATATTTGCGAAGGGAAAGGTCTATAACTCGACGGCTAACAGCGTTTTAGCGCGCCACTGCAAAAATGTTGGCGTGCCTGTCATATCTGTCCACGGGCTGCGGCATACGCATGCATCACTTTTGCTGTTTGCCGGCGTCTCCATCGCCAGCGTATCCCGAAGGCTCGGGCATGCGAGCATGACCACCACTCAGGAAACCTATCTGCACGTCATTCAGGAGCTCGAGAACAAGGACATTGACATCGTCATGAGAGCTCTTTCGACTCTAATTTAACCTGTATCAGCAAACCGCGGCTCACGCTGATGAAGGGTGATGAGGGAGTCAAGACGGGTAAAGATATTACCAAGCTCATCTATCTCGGCATCGTTGGGGACAGCAATTGTCGTTTCCTCGAGAGCTTTGGAGTCGAGGTTCCCAATGGCACCGTTACCGCCCGCAACGCCAGTCGCCAGAAATCTTCTATACCAACTTGATCCCATCGATGCACACAAGAAATCAGAGTAGGGTGATGAAGCCACAAGCATAAAACCACCATGGACTGTTTTCCCAGGTAAAGCGCTAATTCTTGCCCTTTTGCCGACTAGACGTGGCGAACCATTGGCTGCCGTTATCAAGATATCGCCATCATGCACCAAGTCGATATTCACTGCGTCTTCATCTACGAACACGTCATCGTCGTTCAAAACAAAATGATCTTCGTTGATGTTGGAGGATCGCAGCACTCGAACTCCATCCGCTTCATCAACGATGTTCGTCGGTGAGTAAGTCAGTCCACGTCTAATCACCGCAACATCCGAGAACTTACGCTGTTCCCAAGCGGTTATTCGAGACAAGAAACTTCATCTTGGGAACAGCGTAAGTTGGGCAACTGTGGGACAACCTATGGCGGTCTGAGCGGTAAAACCAAGGAAGATTTCGGTCATGGCAACGCTAGGTTCGTTCCGTATACCAATGTCTTCGACAATCCCCTGACGGACACAAAGCGGCTCGAGACAGTCGAAATTGATTCGAGTCAAAACCAAGTTGCGTATGGTGACGCGTTCTTCACTGTGTCTTCTGAAACGCCGGATGAAGTTGGCATGTCCTCAGTTTGGCTCTCTGACCAGGATGATGTTTACCTCAACAGCTTCTGTTTTGGTTACAGGCAAGATTCAACGTTTGACCCGCATTACCTTGCCTACATGCTCAGGTCAAGATCGGTGCGTTCCAGTCTCACTCTGCTGGCTCAGGGAATCTCTAGGTTCAACATCTCCAAGAACAAGGTGATGGAGTTGAGCGTTCCCGTTCCGTCTGCGGCAGAGCAGAAGCAAATTGGTCAATACTTCGCCCGCCTTGACAGCCTCATCACCCTTCATCAGCGTGAGTGCCAATACCATAGCTTGTGCGGGTATCTTCTTGGGAACAGCGTAAGTTGGGTGAATTGCTTCTTGAGCGAAATGAGCAAGCACCCCAGAGCGATCAATATCCGCTTATGGCGTTCATTGCGAACCAAGGAATCGCGCCGAAAGGCGACAGGTACGACAGGAGTGCCCTCGTCAACGATATAGAGGGCAAGCTCTATAAACGAACGGAAAAGGGCGACTTCATCTATAGCTCGAATAATCTTGAAACAGGTTCAATCGGTCTTAACAAATATGGCAATGCCTGTATATCGCCTGTATACTGCATCTTTCAACCTAGCGGCATTGCCGACTCTGATTTCTTAGGAAGGCGCCTTGTGCGCAAAGATTTCATCCAAGAAATGGTCAAATGGAGACAGGGTGTCATTTACGGACAATGGCGCATACACGAGGCAGACTTTTTACGTCTTAACATTGCGGTCCCGTCTGTCGATGAGCAACGTCTCATTGGCAAGCTGCTTGACAACCTCGACGCCCTTATCACCCTTCATCAGCGTGAGCCGCCTCACACGATGAAGGAGGGTAAAAATGTCG
>OLVO01003795.1_pt1 | contig 11989 bp, 8 predicted proteins | sample 1672571 | NCBI WGS metagenome assembly OLVO01 (sample SAMEA3136700, study PRJEB25190) | human gut metagenome | biome: human gut; feature: human-associated habitat; material: faeces | place: Austria | collected 2013 | reverse complement strand
CATTGGATGAACGGTAAAACCGGCAAGACCATTCCTTTCAGTCGTAAGGATGATGGAGCCGATATTGTAGAATCCGCTTTTATGTTCGAAGGTTTGCTGGCTGCCCATCAGTATTTTACAAAAGATAATCCGACGGAAAACCGTATCCGCGGGATAATCAATAATCTGTGGCGTCAAGCAGAATGGAACTTTTTTACTCAGGAACAAGATGTGATGTATTGGCATTGGTCGCCAAACAACGGATGGGCGATGAATCATCAGATTAAAGGTCATAACGAGTGTCACATTGTTTACATTTTGGGCGCATCTTCCCCTACTTATCCGATTGCCGAGAGCGTTTATCATAAAGGGTGGGCCAATGCGAATACTTTTCTGAATGGTCGGGAGTATTACGGCATCAGGCTTCCTCTTGGAAACAACCACGGAAAGGGAGGCCCTCTCTTCTTCACTCATTATTCCTACATGGGGCTTGACCCACGTGGCTTGAAAGATCGTTATGCCGATTACGAGGAACAGATGAAGGCTCATACCTTGATTAACCGTGCCTACTGCATTGACAATCCGAAGGGTTACAAGGGTTACGGCGAAAAATGTTGGGGATTGACTGCCAGTGACGGTGACAAAGGTTATTCTGCTCATAGTCCCGGTAATGACCGTGGTGTGATTACGCCTACCGCTGCTCTTTCCTCTATTCCATATGCACCTGAATATTCTTTGGAAGCCATGCGTTATTTCTATGAAGAGTTGGGTGACCGTCTTTGGGGTGAATATGGTTTCAAGGATGCATTCAATTTGACGGAGAATTGGTTTGCACCTTCGTATCTTGCCATTGACCAAGGACCGATTATTGTGATGATAGAGAACTATCGTACCAGTTTGATTTGGAAACTTTTCATGAGTCATCCCGATGTGCAAAAGGGTTTGAAGAGATTAGGCTTTACTTCTCCTTATTTGAACAAGGTCAATTAGGTTGTTTGATAGGATTCTTTGATTTTGATTAGGTTTTACATAGATTAAAAAGGTTTGTAACCATGAAAAACGTGTTTATCAATAGTGTATTGGTTGTTTTCGCATTGCTTGTCGCCTCGTGCGGCAAGCAACCGGAAGCCAAAGTAGAGGTGATGTCATTCAACATCCGTCTGGATCATGTGGCGGACAGTATGAACAATTGGAAATACCGCAAGGACCATGCGGCACAAATGATTGCTTATTATGCTCCAGACATTGTAGGTATGCAAGAGGTGGTAAAGAACCAACTCGATGACCTGAAAGAGCGTCTTCCTCAATATACCGCCCTTGGCGTAGGTCGTGCAGACGGAAAAGAGAAAGGAGAATATTGCTCTCTTTTTTATAAGACAGATCGCTTTGAACTTGTGGAGAACGGAAACTTTGGCTTGAGCGAAATTCCCGACTCCATCGGCAAAAAAGGTTGGGATGCGGCTTGCGAACGTATCGTGACTTGGGCTATACTGAAAGACAAGGTGAGCGGCAGGGAAATAGCTGCTTTCAATACTCATTTCGATCATGTGGGTAAAGTGGCACGTCGCGAAAGTGCCGTGCTGATACTTGAGAAGATAAAACAAATGGCGGGTGACCGTCCGGTAGTTGTTACCGGAGACTTTAATGGAACTGTGGATTCTGAGCCGGTTGCTATATTGACGGAAGGTGGAATGAAGAATGCTTGCGCTACGGCGGAGGTTGCTTATGGACCGGCATGGAGTTTCCATAATTTCGGGCGTATCCCAGTAGAGAAACGGAGGTTGATAGATTTCATTTTCGTAAATGCATCTATAGCAGTGAAGCGTTACCGTACTATCGGTGACAAGCCGGACAATGGCTATCTCTCCGACCATGCTCCCGTAATGGCTACCTTAAAATTATAAAAAATACCATGAAAAAGAGTTTATTAATCGGAACTGCCCTGATACTTGCTGTGGGTACAGGATGTACTTCGGGAGCCGGTGATTGGCAGAGTTACAGCGGTGACAAACGGATAGAAGAGCGTGTCGATTCCGTGCTTGCCCTGATGACTCTCGAGGAAAAGATAGGTCAGATGACCCAATACTCCGCCAAGAGTGATATTGTGACCGGTCCGCAGGTGAATACGGACATTGAACCCTTGTTGAAGAAAGGATACATAGGCAGTCTTTTCCATGCCACTTCTTCTGCCGCCATCCGCAAGACACAAGAGACGGCGCTAGCGGAATCTCGGTTGAAGATTCCAGTGCTCTTTGCTTTCGATGTGATACACGGTTTTAAAACGATATTCCCTATTCCTTTGGCCGAGTCGTGTGCCTGGGATGCCGAACTGGCAGAAAGAAGTGCATCCATTGCCGCTGCCGAAGCTTCGGCAGTGGGTGTTAACTGGACTTTTGCCCCCATGGTGGACATTTCGCGTGATGCACGTTGGGGACGGGCAATGGAAGGCTCAGGTGAGGATCCTTATCTGGGTTCATTGCTCTCCGCCGCACGTGTACGCGGTTTCCAGGGTGAGAAGCCCGAAGACCTAATGCGGCTGGACAAGATGCTGGCTTGCGCCAAACACTTCTGTGCATATGGTGCTGCTGAAGCAGGTCGTGATTATAATACGACTGATGTGTCCGAGCGCTCTTTGCGCGATATTTATTTCCCGCCTTTCAAGGCCGCCAAAGATGCAGGTGCGGCTACTTTCATGACTGCCTTCAATGAAATTTCCGGTGTGCCTTGCACTTCCAGCAAATTCCTTTATCAGGATGTGCTTCGCGATGAGTGGGGGTTCAACGGTTTTGTAGTGACAGATTATACGGCCATCAATGAGCTTGTTCCCCACGGCGTGGCGCGCGACGAGGCTCATGCCGCCGAGTTGGCTGCCAATGCAGGTATCGAGATGGATATGACCGGAGGTGTGTTTCATGCACATCTGCTGCAAGCCGTGAAAGAGGGTAAAGTGAACGAAGAAACCATTGATAATGCCGTATGCCGCATTCTGGAGATGAAATTCCTTTTAGGCATTATGGACGATCCTTACCGCTATCTGAATGAGGAGCGTGAGAAGGCTACTATCATGAAACCCGAGTTCTTGGAAGCGGCGCGCGATGCTGCTCGCAAGTCGGTAGTATTGTTGAAGAATGAGAATAACTTTTTCCCGATACAACCCTCCGAACGTAAGACTGTAGCCTTGATAGGCCCTATGGTGAAAGAACGTAACAGTGTGAACGGTGGTTGGGGTGGACGGGGAGACCGTCAACGGAGTGTCACTCTTTTTGAAGGGTTGGAAAAAAAGTACGGAAACTCGAACGTACGTTTTCTTTATGCCGAAGGCTGCGATCTTCGCAAGCCCGGAACTGCAGGATTTGCACAAGCTGTGTCCGTGGCTCGTCAGGCAGATGTCATTCTGGTTGCTGCCGGTGAAGACCAGAACTGGAGTGCCGAGGCTGCTTGCCGCACGGACATCACCCTGCCTGCTTCGCAGCGCGACTTGCTGAAGGAACTTAAGAAAACGGGTAAGCCCATCGGATTGGTATTGATGAACGGTCGTCCGCTGGAACTTACTTGGGAGGACGAGAATATGGATGCTATTCTCGAAGCCTGGTATCCGGGCACGATGGGTGGTCATGCCATTGCCGATGTCATCGCAGGCGACTATAATCCTGCCGGAAAGCTGACAATGAGTTTTCCACGTTCGGTGGGGCAGCTCCCGCTTTACTATAACCACAAGAACACCGGACGACCGCTTCCTCCGGACAATCCGAAGATGGACTACAAGTCTTCTTATATTGACTGTCCCAATTCTCCGCTTTATCCTTTTGGATATGGCTTAAGTTATACTAGCTTTGAGGTGGATAACTTGAAGTTGGACAAGGAGGAGCTGAAAAAAGGGGAAACACTTACCGTTACAGTGGATGTAGCCAATATCGGTAAAGTCGGTGGTGAAGAGGTGGTACAGCTTTATATTCGCGACCTTGTGGGAAGTGTGACTCGTCCGGTAAAAGAATTGAAGGGTTTTCAAAAGCTGTATCTCAAGGCTGGCGAGAAGAAGTCGCTGACATTTGTGCTGACTGAAGAAGACCTTGCCTTTTGTGGTGCTGATATGAAGATGCAGGTGGAACCGGGGGAATTCCGGCTCTGGGTAGGAACATCGTCGGCAGATGAGCGGAATGAATCTGTTTTTACGTTGATATGATAAATTGAAAAATCTTATAAATCATTGAAGATGATGAATCATAAACTATCTTTAGGACTTGCCATGCTTCCATTGGTTCCTGCTGTTCAGGCTCAGGAACAAGGCAGGCAAGACGGTGAACGTCCTAACATTATTTTTATCATGAGTGATGACCATGCACAGCAGGCTATGAGTATCTATGGTCATCCTATAGGTAAAGTGGCACCTACTCCTAATATTGACCGTATCGGGCAGGAAGGAGCTGTGTTCTGGAATAATTATTGCTGCAATTCTATTTCAGGCCCCAGTCGCGCCGCGATACTTACTGGCAAGCATAGCCATAAGAACGGCTTCATGAAAAATTGGGCACTAGGTTTCGACGGTTCTCAGCAGACGTTGCCTAAACTGTTGCAACAAGGCGGCTATGAGACTGCCGTCATTGGCAAATGGCATCTTATTTCCAAGCCGACGGGATTTGACCATTGGATGATTCTCAATGACCAAGGCGAATACTGTAACCCACAGTTCATTACCGAGGGGGACACTACTATTCATAAAGGATATGTGACCGACCTCATCACTCAATATTGTGAGGAATGGATGGACAACGGTCGTGACAAGAACAAACCGTTCTTCCTGATGATGCACCACAAAGCCATTCACCGCAATTGGGTACCTGCCGAACGGCATTATCGTTTGTATGAACACGCCAAGTTCCCGCTTCCCGATAATTATTACGATGCCTATGAGGGACGTTACGCAGCACAGATGCAGAAGATGAATATATACCGTGACATGTACGAAGGTCACGATTTGAAGATGGTTGCGGGTATCGATAGCGACAGCCTGCTCTTTGACCCTTGGCCACACGCTTTCATGGGAACAATGACACCAGAAGAACGCCGCCATTTCCTTGATGCATACCGCGATCGAAATAATGAGTTCTATTCCAAGCCACGTTCATTTAAGGAAGTGGCTGAATGGAAATACCAACGTTACCTGCAAGACTACATGGCTTGTGTAGCAAGTGTGGACGAGAGTGTGGGCGAGATACTGGACTATCTCAAACATACGGGGTTGGACAAGAATACGATCGTAGTCTATACCACCGATCAAGGCTTCTACTTGGGCGAACATGGCTGGTTTGACAAGCGTTTCATGTACGAAGAGTCTTTTGGTATGCCGATGGTGATGCGCTGGCCGGGACATATCAAACCGGGTACGCAAGTTACAGGTCTGACCCAGAACATCGACTTTGCTCCTACTTTCCTTGATATGTGCGGCATCTCCATTCCGCAGGACATGCAGGGCGTTTCGTTCAAGGAACTAGTGGAAAAAGGCAAGGCACCGCGCGACTGGCGTAAGTCCTTGTACTATCACTATTATGAGTTTCCCGGCTTCCACAGTGTGCGTGCCCATTACGGTGTGAAGATGGAGCGCTACAAGCTGATGCACTTCTACGTGGATGACAATTGGGAACTTTATGATCTCAAGACAGACCCTGAAGAGATGCACAATCTTTATGGGAAGAAGGGAATGGAGAAGATTACCACCGAACTGAAGGCTGAACTAGCACGCTTGCAAAAAGAATACGATGTGCCGCAGGAGTTATGCCGCTGAAAAGCTACCGGAAGACATGTTGAACATTAATAACCTGATAATAAAGATAAAAGATAATGAGAAGACTGATTACTAATCTGCTGCTGGCATTATTATGCTTGGCGTCTCCCCTTTTGGCGCAGGACATGCGCATGGATACTTATTGTAATCCGCTGAATGTAGACTATACCTATATGATATACAATTCTTCGAAAGATATCTCCTACCGCTCGGGTGCCGACCCTGCCGTAGTAGAGTTTCGTGGAGAATATTATATGTTCGTTACCCGTACGCACGGCTACTGGCATTCTACGAATTTGCAAAACTGGAATTTTATCAATCCGGGGGAAAACTGGTATCCACAAGGTTGTAACGCTCCGGCGGCACATAACTACAAGGATTCAGTACTTTATGTCTGTGGCGATCCTTCGGGTGTGATGAGTGTGCTTTATACCGACAACCCCAAGTCGGGTAACTGGAAAGCCACTCCTGCCATCATCACCAACTTGCAAGACCCTGACCTTTTTCTTGATGATGACGGCAGTGCTTACATGTTCTGGGGCTCTTCCAACAAGTGGCCCATTCGCGGCATGAAGCTCAACAAGAACCATCGTTTCATACAAGAAAGCGAGAAGCTGGAACTTTTCAATCTCGACCCAGAGAAACATGGTTGGGAACGTTTTGGAGAAAATCATGCCGATACCGTGCTGGGCGGCTATATCGAAGGGCCGTGGCTGACAAAGCACAACGGGAGGTATTACATGCAATATGCCGCTCCGGGCACTCAGTTCAATGTATATGCCGATGGTGTATATGTGGCCGATCATCCGATGGGACCTTATACCTATCAGAAACATAACCCCATTTCCTATAAGCCTGGCGGTTACATCAACGGTGCCGGTCATGGAAGTACGGTGCTCGGACCGGGTAGGCAATACTGGCATTTCGGTTCCATGGCTCTGCCCATTAATATGCACTGGGAACGCCGTCTCTGCATGTTCCCTACTTATTTTGACGAAGACGGCATCATGTATTGCGACACCCGTTTTGGCGATTATCCCCGTTATGCGCCTACTGTGCCTGGAAAGAAGGGTGAGTTCCGCGGCTGGATGCTTCTTTCTTACAACAAGCCCGCCAGAGGTTCTTCGGCTGTAGAAGGTCATACTGCTGCCGGATTGACGGACGAGAATTGCAAGACCTATTGGCTGGCTTCTTCCAACGATGAAACGCAATGGGTAGAGATAGACCTTCAGACACCTGCCACTGTAAACGCTATTCAGGTGAATTACAATGATTATAAGAGTGACATGTATGGTCGTTATCCCAACCTACGCCATCGTTATACCATCGAAGGTTCTGTGGACGGTATCAATTGGGCGCGCCTCGTCAACCGCAGCAATAGTTTCGAGGATACTCCGCACGATTACGTGGAATTGGAAAACCCTGCTCGGGTACGTTATGTACGTTACAAAAACATTCATGTTCCTACGCCGCACCTTTCCATTTCCGCCATCCGTATTTTCGGTCTGGGCGAAGGTAAGGCGCCTGCTCAAGTGAAGACATTTAACCCTCACCGTCACGAAGATCGCCGTGACATCACGCTGACTTGGAAACCGGTGAAAGGTGCACAAGGATACAACATCCTTTGGGGTATTGCGCCGGACAAGCTTTACAGTTCTTGGATGGTGTATGGTGACGAATGTAAGCATCTGATGAAATGTCTTTCTACCGACCAGGAATATTATTTTGCTATCGAAGCTTTCAATGAAAACGGTGTATCTCAAATTTCTGCCGTTAAAGAAGTGAAATAATGTGTTGTAAAATACTGGTATCTGACATGTCAGACACCAGTATTTGTCGTTTTATGCGTATTTATTGTCAGCTAAATAAAACTATGGATAAAAAGTCGTATTGCATCGCTTGGTTGATGTTGTTGTTCGTCGGTTCATTACATGCACAATATCGTACTACTACCTACTGTAACCCTCTTAATCTGGACTATACTTATCCTTTTCACAATTCCCATTTGGGCAAGTCCTATCGTTCGGGTGCCGACCCTGCCGTAGTGGAGTTTCGGGGGGAGTATTATATGTTCGTTACCCGTTCCTGGGGCTACTGGCATTCCAAGGACTTGCTGAATTGGGACTTTATTACTCCCGAAAAATGGTATTTCGAGGGTTGCAATGCTCCTGCTGCCCATAATTATAAAGATTCCGTGCTCTATGTTTGTGGGAATCCATCCGGCGCCATGAGCATACTGTATACCGATAATCCCAAACGGGGGGACTGGAAGGCAATGCCATCGGTGCTCCACGACCTTCAGGATCCTGCCCTTTTCATTGATGATGATGAACGTGCCTATATGTATTGGGGGTCTTCCAACCGTTGGCCTATCCGTGGTAAGGAACTTGATATGACGAATAAATTCCTGCCGATAGCGAAAAAGCCGGATTCACTGCTCTTTCTCCGTCCTGACATTCATGGGTGGGAACGTTTTGGCGAAAATCATACCAGTGACATCAAGCCATTCATCGAGGGTGCGTGGATGACGAAACACAATGGGAAATATTATTTGCAATATGCCGCTCCGGGCACTCAGTTCAATGTGTATGGTGACGGAGTTTATGTGGGAAAATCTCCTTTGGGGCCTTTCGAGTATGCGGCTCATAATCCGTTTTGCTACAAGCCGGGAGGATTTGCTACCGGTGCCGGGCATGGAAGTACGGTTTGTGGTCCCGGAGGAATTTACTGGCATTTCGGTACGATCCATTTGTCCATTAATTATAAGTTTGAGCGTAGGCTTTGTATGTTTCCTACATTTTTTGACGAAGACGGTGCGATGTACTCCGACACTTACTTTGGCGATTATCCTCATTATTCTCCCGACCAGGTTTCGCGACAGACGACAAGAGGTGGTTTCCGGGGCTGGATGTTGCTTTCTTATGGCAAACCCGTGAAGACTTCTTCGCAATTGGAAAGTTATCCGGTGGAAAATGTGACGGACGAGAACTTAAAAACCTTCTGGGTGGCCGAAAAAAATGACGACAAACAATGGGTGGAGATAGACCTTGAAGAAGTGAGTGACGTGTATGCCTTGCAACTGAATTTCTTTGACTATGAGGAAACCGGATTTTGGGGACGTATGCCAAACCTCCGGCAACGCTATCTTGTAGAAACTTCGGTAGATGGTGTCCGTTGGCGGGTATTGGTGGACTATCGCAACAGTTTCCGTGATGCCCCTCATAATTACATAGAACTGGATCAACCGATAGAAGCACGCTACATTCGTTATCGCCACCATTATGTGCCGGGTAAGAATCTGGCAATGGGGGATATTCGCGTGTTTGGTTTAGGACGTGGAAAAAAACCGGCTGCGGTAAAAGGCTTTACGGTAATGCGTGAAGCAGACGAACGTAATGCCCGCATTGCTTGGCAATCAGTGAAGGGTGTGCAAGGCTATAATGTATTGTGGGGTGTTGCTCCTGATAAATTGTATAGTTCGTGGATGGTATATGGCGATAATTCATTAGATTTACGTGCCCTCACGGTGGGACAAAAATATTATTTTGCCATCGAGGCATTCAATGAAAATGGCATCTCGCAACGTGTTTTTCTTCGAGAGACGCACTGATTATGTAAAATGAACAGTAATGAAACAGATAATACACTCTTTTTTATATGGTAGTGCCGTTTGGGCTACTTGTGCTGTATCGCAGGAGATCAAGGCCGGTGGGATCCCTGTCTCTACCACAGAGGATGGAAATACTGTTAGCCCAAACATTGTGTGTGTGGTATGTGAAGACATCGGTCCTTGGCTGCACTGTTTCGGTGACAGTGTGGCAGTGACTCCGACTATTGACGCCCTTGCGGCAGAGGGTATACGCTATACCAGCATTTATGGGACAGTGGGTGTTAGTGCTCCTTCGCGTGCGGCACTTATTACGGGAATGTACCCCACGCATATCAATGCCAACTATATGCGTACGCAAGGGGGGCAGATTGCACGTCCACCGATGATAACCGGTTACGATATTGTGTTACCCGAGGGAATAAAGTGCTATACCGAGCTGCTGCGTGCCGCTGGCTATTATTGTACGAACAACCCGAAAACCGACTATCAGTTTCTACCGCCTTTAACCGCTTGGGACGAATGTGGCAGGCAGGCACATTGGCGCAACCGTCCTAAAGGGATGCCTTTTTTCGCTATATTCAATACCCTTGCCTCGCATGAGCAAAAGGTGTGGGAAAATGCGAAGGATACGCTTTACGTCTCTCCCGACGATGTGGTGTTGCCACCCTATTATCCTGAGGACAGTATTGTGCGCCGCGATATTGCTGTCATGTACAGCAATATTTACCGCATGGATTGTTTTGTCCGCCAGATGATTGATGAACTGAAGGCGGCAGGCGAGTGGGATAATACTATTCTTATCTTTTATTCGGATAATGGTGGACCGCTTCCTCGGCAGAAACGTGAAATAACAGAGGTTGGTACCCATATTCCTCTCATTATCCGTTATCCCGACGGACGGTTGGCTGGCAGTATTGATGATGGACTTCGCAGTATCATTGACATTCCGCCCACGATTCTTTCATTGGCGGGCATCAGCCTCCTACCTATATGGATGGCAAGGCGTTTGCTGGAAAATATGCTTCGCCATCGCGGCACTATGTTTTTGCTGCACGCGACCGTATGGATAAGTGCTATGACCAGCAGGGGGGCGTGCGCGATTACCGTTATCGTTATATCTGTAATTATACTCCCAATCAGCCCGGCTATCAGTCGGTGGGATTTCGGCTAAACATGCCGATGATGCGCCGTATGCTTCAACTTCATGAGGAAGGCGCGCTCAATGAGAACCAGGCAAGCTGGTTTGTTTGGCCCCGTCCGCGTGAAGAGTTTTATGATTTGGAGAAAGACCCTCATGAGATCTGCAATCTGATTGATGATCCGGCTTACCGGAAAGACATTGACCGTTTGCGAAAGGTATATCGGCAGTGGGAAAGGAAATATTGGCAATGTCGTACGCTGACAGAACCGGAAATGGTACGAACTATGTGGCCGGACGGTGTACAGCCGATCGTGTCAGCTCCGCAGATTGTACATAAGAGGGGATTGGTCCAGCTGGAGTGCTCCACCCCTGGTGTCTCTTATGCCTATCAGTTGAATGGTCGGGGACGGAATGGGGAGAAACATTGGAATCTATATATTGAACCGTTTGCTGTCCGTAAGGGAGATCGGGTGACAGTGCAGGCTTTCCGGGTGGGATATAAGAAGAGTGAGATAGTAGACTTTTTAATTGAACATTAATTTTGTAGGATATGAAGAATACAGTTTTTACAGCCTTGATGCTGTTGATGTCTGTGTATATGTATGCGCAGGAGTTGTATGGAGAGTATGAAAAGAAAGTGTATGTCTCTTCTCAGGGAGATTCATTGAAGTACCGTTTGCTGCGTCCCGAAGCAGAGAAGGCAGGCAAGAAATATCCGTTGGTGCTTTTTCTGCATGGTGCGGGCGAACGGGGAGATGATAATCAGAAGCAATTGGTGTATGGTGGGCAAATGTGGCTCAATCCGGTGAACAGAGAGGAATATCCGGCTTTTGTATTGGTTCCCCAGTGTCCTAAGAAAGATTATTGGGCTTATGTGGGTCGTCCCAAGTCGTTTGTACCCGGAGAAATGCCCGAGATGCAGGAGCCTACGCGTATATTCCGCACGTTGAAGGAGTTTCTGGATACCTATTTGGCCATGCCCCAGGTGGATAAAGACCGGATTTATGTGATGGGACTTTCCATGGGCGGTATGGGGACGTTTGATTTGGCGATACGTTATCCCGAAGTTTTTGCCGCAGCCGTTCCCATCTGTGGTATTGTGAATCCGGCAAGACTTTCTGCCGCCAAAGACGTGAAGTTTCGCATTTATCATGGAGATGCCGATAACATTGTTCCGGTAGAAGGTTCGCGTCAGGCTTACAAGGCCTTGAAGGCTGCTGGTGCTGATGTAGAGTATATCGAATTTCCCGGAGTGAATCATGGCAGTTGGACACCGGCGTTCAATGATCCTGAGTTTATGAGTTGGTTGTTCAGTCAGAAGAAAAAATGATGAAGATGTTGTCTGTTGTCGGAGCGTTTCTTTTAGGAAGTGCTCTTTTTACTTCTTGCGCCACTTCCGGTCGGGTAAGTACTTTTGTAGTGTTGCCGGATACGCAGACTTATCTGGAGCAATGTCCGGAGGTCTTCGATTCGCAAG
>OLVO01003793.1_pt1 | contig 11990 bp, 8 predicted proteins | sample 1672571 | NCBI WGS metagenome assembly OLVO01 (sample SAMEA3136700, study PRJEB25190) | human gut metagenome | biome: human gut; feature: human-associated habitat; material: faeces | place: Austria | collected 2013 | reverse complement strand
ATTGTCTAATTATCTCTTCATAGCCTCAACACAATTGCTCATGAGCATCGCAATTGTCATAGGACCTACACCGCCCGGTACAGGTGTGATATGTGACGCTTTAGACACAACAGAATCAAAATCCACATCACCACACAGCTTATTTTCGGCATTTCTGTGGATTCCAACATCAATGACAACCGCACCATCCTTCACATATGAAGCATCTATAAACTTAGGCTTTCCTATTGCCACTATAAGTATATCAGCATTTTTACATACATCTTTTAAATCCTTTGTATGTGAATGACATACCGTAACAGTTGCATTCTCCCTAAGCATGAGAAGTGACATAGGCTTGCCGACTATATTGCTTCTGCCAACCACAACACAGCTTTTACCATCAATATCTATATTGCTTCTCTTTAAAAGCTGAATGATACCGGCCGGAGTACACGGCAAAAAACCAGGCTTTCCTATAACCATCGCTCCAACACTCTGTGGACTGAAGCCATCAACATCCTTCTTCGGGTCAATAGCATCAATAACCTTGTCCTCATCGATATGCTTTGGCAGTGGAAGCTGACAGAGAATACCATTTACGGAAACATCAGCATTGAGCTTTTCGATAAGTTTTAATATCTCATCCTCCGTAGTCTCCTCTGCAAGTTCATATGAAAGCGATTTAATTCCGACATACTCACACGCCTTTTTCTTGTTGCGCACATACACTGATGATGCAGGGTCATTTCCGACCTGAATCACCGCAAGGCAGCCCTCGATGCCTTTTTTCTTAAGCTCTGCCACTTCTTCCTTAAGCTCATCCTTAATCTGTGTTGAAATCAATTTTCCGTCTATTAGATTAGCCATATTTCCTCCTAGAATAATCCTGTGATCACACCATTATCATCCACATCAATGCCGTATGCAGCCGGCTTCTTCGAAAGTCCCGGCATAGTCATGATAGAACCGTTTACTGCTACAACAAAGCCTGCACCTGCTGACGCATAAACCTCACGTACGTTGATTTTAAAGCCGCTTGGTCTGCCAAGCTTCTTTGCATCATCAGAAAGCGAATACTGTGTCTTTGCCATACATACTGGAAAATCTCCCATTCCAAGGTCTGTAATCCTCTTAAGTTCTCTCTCTGCTGCCGGAGAATATGTAACACCATCTGCTCCATATATTTCTTTTGCAACAGTTTCAATCTTTTCCTTAAGTGACAGGCTATCATCATAGAGTACTTTGAAATTGCTTTCCTTGTGCTCGATTGTTTCAAGTACCTTGTTGGCAAGGTCAATTCCGCCTTCGCCACCCTTCTCCCATACCTCTGAGAGTGCAAATTCACAGCCTCTTTCCTTACAGAACTGCTCTACAAAATCAGTCTCAGCCTTTGTATCTGTGACAAATGAATTTAATGTGACAACTACAGGCACTCCAAACTTGTGAAGATTCTCAATATGCTTCTCAAGATTTACGATTCCAGCCTTAAGTGCATCAAGATTCTCTGATGAAAGCTCATCCTTCGGCACGCCGCCATTATATTTTAATGCTCTGATTGTTGCAACAAGTACAACTGCATCCGGCTTAAGCCCTGCCATACGGCACTTGATATCAAAGAACTTCTCTGCGCCAAGGTCTGCGCCAAAGCCTGCCTCAGTGATAACATAGTCTGCAAGCTTTAATGCTGTCTTTGTGGCACGGACACTGTTACAGCCATGTGCTATATTGGCAAAAGGTCCACCGTGAACTATTGCCGGTGTATGCTCAAGTGTCTGGATAAGGTTCGGCTTTAAGGCATCCTTTAAGAGAGCTGCCATAGAGCCTGTAGCCTGAAGATCATCGGCTGTGACAGGCTTTCCGTCAAAGGTATATGCCACAATAATTCTTCCAAGTCGCTTCTTTAAATCTGCCATATCATCGGCCAGACAGAGTATTGCCATAATTTCAGATGCTACAGTGATGACAAAATGATCTTCTCTGACCATTCCGTCCATCTTGCTTCCAAGACCAACAACGATATTTCTAAGGACACGGTCATTCATATCCATACATCTCTTCCATACAATCTGGCGCGGGTCGATGCCAAGCTCGTTTCCCTGCTGGATATGATTGTCAAGAAGTGCTGCAAGCAGATTGTTCGCAGATGTAATTGCATGAAAATCTCCTGTAAAATGAAGATTTAAATCCTCCATTGGGACAACCTGTGCATATCCGCCACCGGCTGCTCCTCCCTTGATACCAAAGCAAGGTCCTAGTGACGGCTCACGAAGTGCGATAAGTGCTTTCTTCCCAAGGCGTCCAAATGCCTCTCCAAGACCGACGCTTGTGGTTGTCTTTCCCTCCCCTGCAGGAGTCGGGTTAATAGCTGTAACGAGTATGAGCTTTCCGTCAGGATTTTTCTTTGTGCGATTGATGAGCTCATCAGAAATCTTTGCCTTATACTTTCCATAAAGCTCTAAGTCATCCTCTTTAATCCCTATAGATGCTGCTACATCCTTGATTGGAAGCATTGTAGCTTCCTGTGCGATCTGAATATCTGTTTTCATTTTTCTTTGCTCCTTTGTGTTAATTATTCTCTAATATAGTATCTAATTCCTCTTTAGTCACCAGAACCTTGCGGGGCTTTGTCCCCTCCTCAGGTCCAACTACACCGGCCTCTTCGAGCTGATCCATGATGCGGGCCGCCCTGTTGAAGCCAATTTTAAGGTATCTTTGAAGCATTCCGATTGAAGCCCGTTCCTTATCTGTGATAATTGACGCTGCCTCCGCAAAGTAAGAGTCCCTGCCATCATCCGTGTTTTCCACATCTGAAATGGTAACGGTTGTATTTGTCGTATCATTCGACAGGCTCTCCATCTTTTGTGCCACATCATTACTGTACTGTGCATTCTCATTATTTTCAATAATAAATTTCACAATATCGGAAACTTCTTTATCTGAAACGAATGCGCCCTGTACTCGAAGGGGCTTCGGAACACCCTGTGGGTCAAATAACATATCTCCCTTTCCAAGGAGCTTTTCCGCACCATTCATATCAAGTATGGTACGACTGTCAACACCGCTTGTAACCGCAAATGCGATACGGCTTGGCATATTCGCCTTGATGAGACCTGTAATAACATTAACAGAAGGCCTCTGTGTGGCTATGATCAGATGTATACCGGCTGCTCTCGCAAGCTGTGCCAGCCTGCATATTGCCTCCTCTACATCCTTTGATGCAACCATCATAAGATCTGCAAGCTCGTCAACTATAATGACAATCTGTGGCATCTTTGGCGGTTTTTCTGTATCCTTGCCATCCATTGCATCAATCATGGCATTGTAACCGTTTATTTCCCTGACACCGCTGTTTGCAAACTTCTCGTATCGGTCTGTCATCTCTGAAACCGCCCAGTTTAATGCTCCTGCAGCTTTTTTAGGATCTGTAACAACCGGAATCATCAGATGAGGTATGCCATTGTATACACTAAGCTCAACCACCTTCGGGTCAATCATAATCAGCTTTACCTCATCCGGCTTTGCCTTGTATAGTATACTCATGATAATTGTATTGATACAAACCGACTTACCTGAGCCGGTAGCACCTGCAATTAAAAGATGTGGCATTTTTGCGATATCCGTAACCTTAACCTTGCCTGCAATATCTTTTCCCACTGCAAATGTAATCTTTGATTTGGCATTTTTAAATTCTTCAGACTCCACAAGCTCCCTGAAGGAAACAGCAACACTCTGGCTGTTTGGCACTTCGATGCCCACAGCGGCTTTTCCCGGAATAGGAGCCTCGATTCGTATATCCGCGGCTGCCAGATTAAGCTTTATATCATCTGCCAGATTCACAATCTTTGATACCTTCACTCCAAGCTCCGGTGTGATTTCAAACCTTGTAACAGCAGGACCGCAGCTTATATTATTCACCTTCGCATTCACCCCAAACACATTAAGAGTCTGTTCAAGCTTTGCCGCCGTTTCACGCAGATGAGCCTGCGAATCACCGGTTTTACCCCTGTCAGGAGCCTTAAGCAGATCAACAGCCGGAAATACATACGGCTTCTGCTGGATTGCATTTTCTGCGTCATTTATCGCTATCTGCTCACTGACTTTTTCAACCTCTTTGGCAAGCTCATCCTTGTCTGATTTGACCTTTTTCTTACCTGGCTCTGCTGCAGGTGGTTTTGTCATTACCGCATCTGCAGCCGGAGCTGATAATTTTGATTGCAGCTCATTATCTTTTTGTATGCCAAAATCATCAGATATATCAGGCTCCACGCAGCCCGATATAGGTATCTGCGACACATGGCTTGCAGCTGTGCCACCCAAAACCGAAACAGGCTCCGATGCCACACCAAAGTCCGGTGTCTGCACTATTTCCCCTGCATTCCCTGATGTAAGGCTTGTCGTCTTTTTCTCCTTTATTGCAGGTGAACTCGGATAATTCTCTATAGTTATCTCACCAAGCGCATCTGTAGCTGCTGCCCCTTGTCCAAATATCCCCACATGCGCTGTATCACTACCTGTCATGCCTGAATCTAGCGCGTTTTCACTGCCATCAATTTTTGTATCAAGTGACACGCCTGTTATCTTATTGTCCATCCTTCGGCCGGCACGCTTACTCCTTCTGCCACCTTTTGCAGCCTCCGTTATGTCGCTGTCTGTATCACCTGAAACTAAACCCGCTCTTGTCTGACGCTCTCTTGACTTATACTGCCGATACTCCTGATATCTCTCATTATTCTCACGCGCTGACTCGTATACCTTTCGGCCGCCGTTTCTCATACCCTTCATGAATGATTTACCGGTAATGAGCACAAGACAGATAATCATCACAACTATTGTCACTACGTATGCACCTATAATTCCTACCGCCGGAACTAAAATGCAGCCTATAAGAGCACCTATAAAGCCACCACCTGAATGTCTTTCAACACTGTCAATGTATGACTGCACCGGCGAAACCGCGAATTCACCATACACTGCCAGGTACATAAACACACATATAAACCATATGAAAACTATGGTCATAACAAGCTTCATGATAGCATATGAATTGCCCTTATTGGACACAGCAAAAAAGCTGCCCACCAGAAGCACAAGCGGAAAAATATATGCCACCATTCCAAATAAACCAAAAAGGAAACCGCTTACTGCGTTTCCCAAATTACCGCCTATTCCAAAATTGCTTATAAATAAAAGGATTGAAACAGCTACTACTATCCAGAGAAATATTTCCTTTTTAAAGGCCTGCTGCCTCTCTATCTGAGCCATTCTCTCCTTTTTCGTCTGTCTTTTTGCTGAGGATTTCTTCCTCGTTGCCATGTAACTAACCTCCGTATTTTGATTTACAGAGTATATAATAACATATTTCTTCTGTTCTGTGTAAATTTTCTAAAGTAATTTTTCGATTTTGTGATTAAAGGGTCAAAAGGTATCATCGATGCATGCTTGCATGCAATTCGATGTATACCTTAGTGACCCGCACTACACCGAGAAAGTAGCAATTTGCTGCGGGGACGCAGGAAATTAGCGGATTTCGAGGTGGAGTCAGATTACGGGAATGCGTAGCATGTAGTAATCTGATTAATCATAAATGAGGTGCAAAATACCCCGCCATGAATGGCGGGGTAAAATGTTATGCAAAAACCATAATTTCACCAAAATATTTTATTCACCAATAAGGTAATTGTATAATCCCTCATATTTGAACTTGGAAGCATTCCAAGAGAAATCATTGGCCATGCCCCTGTCCACAATCTGGTTCCACTCACGCTTCTTATCGAAGAAGATGTGCTTAGAATAATTGATGACTGCAAGCATCTCATCGGCATTGTAGTTTGAGAACGAGAAACCATCTCCTGAATTTTCATACTCATTGTAAGGCTTAACCGTATCCTTGAGACCTCCTGTCTCACGAACAATCGGAACGGTACCGTAGCGGAATGAGATAAGCTGTGTCAGACCGCAAGGCTCAAACCTGGACGGCATCAGAAATGCATCAGCAGCCGCATATAGTTTGTGTGCCAGATCATCAGAGTAACATATATTTGCCGAAACTCTGTCAGGGTATTTCCATGCATAGTGTCTGAACATATTCTCGTACTGAGGATCTCCTGTACCGATAACAACAAGCTGTGTGAAATCGTCCACGATACCTTCAATCACATGATTGATAAGGTCAAGACCTTTCTGGTCTGTAAGTCTTGAAATAAGACCTATCATGTACTTCTTTTTATCAACCGCAAGCCCAAGCTCCTGCTGAAGCTTTGTCTTGTTGTTAAACTTCTTCTTTCTGAAATCGGAAGCATTGTAATTGCAATAGATTTTGCCATCAGTCTGTGGGTCATAGACATTGTAATCAATACCGTTTACGATACCCTGCATGTCAAAATGTCTGGCACTTAAGAGTCCGTTCAATCCCTCACCATAGTACTCTGTCTGAATCTCGTTTGCATATGTATCACTGACAGTGGTGATGTAGTCAGCATATACAAGACCACCCTTAAGCATATTTGCATCCTTCTTGAACTCAAGCTTATCAGGTGTGAACAGATTGTCTGTAAGACCTGAAACACCCTGTACCCACTCCTTGTCCCAGATACCCTGGAACTTAAGATTGTGGATAGTGATGATAGTCTTGATCCCCCAGAAGAATGGATTTGCGGCAAACTCATTCTTTAAGTATACAGGCAGAAAGCCTGTCTGCCAGTCATGACAGTGTATAATATCCGGCTTAAAATCAATAAGTGGGAGCATTGAGAGTACAGCCTTGTCAAAGAATGTATACTTCTCAATCTCAAACTTAGTGTCAGAAGTATATGGAGAAAATCCTGTAAAAAACTCCTGATTGTCAATAAAGTAATATGTAACGCCGTCCTGCTCATATTTGAGCACTCCGACATACTTGTCCTGCACGTATGGACCTGAGCTCATGTAAAAATGGGTAACATACTCAAAATTATTACGATACTGCTCCGGTATACAGCTATAATCAGGTATTACAACCCTTACATCCCAATAGTTCTTGTCAAACTCTTTAGGAAGTGCACCGCACACATCTGCAAGACCTCCTGTTTTTATAAATGGTACACACTCTGAAGCTACAAATAGAATCTTCTTCATATTCTCCTCCCGCTAAAACCCGTGATATATAATATTTAGTTTACTCTTCCCAATTGTGGTATACTTCCTGGACGTCGTCATCATCGTCAAGAAGGTCTAATATACGGCCGATATTCGTGATATCAGCTTCATCTGTCAGTGTAACATATGTCTGTGGAATCATTGTGACCTCTGCTGAAGCCATTGTGATGCCTGCCTCCTCAAGAGCAGCCCTGACTGCCTCAAAATCAGCAGGTGCAGTTGTAATCTCGTAGCTGTCCTCCTCATCGGCGAAATCCTCAGCGCCTGCGTCGAGTGCCTGCATCATAAGGTCATCTGCATCCATATCGCACTCTTCCTTGTCGATGATAATCTGACCCTTCTCGTCAAACATGTATGATACACATCCCTGTGTACCGATGCTTCCCTGGCCCTTTGTAAAGGCATTGCGGACATTGGCCGCTGTACGATTCTTATTGTCTGTAAGACACTTTACGATAATAGCTGTGCCTGATGGTCCATAGCCCTCATATGTAGCTGTCTCATAGTTTACACTGTTGCCGTCTCCTGCCGCCTTCTTGATACCTCTTTCGATTGTATCGTTTGGCATATTGTTGGCCTTTGCCTTAGCAACTACCTGTGCGAGCTTGAAGTTATTGGCAGGATCCGGTCCTCCCTCTTTAACTGCAACTGCGAGCTCTCTACCGATCATTGTAAAGATTTTGCCCTTTGCAGCATCATTTTTTTCTTTCTTATGCTTGATATTCGCAAATTTAGAATGTCCTGACATAATTTGTATCCTCTTTTCTACTTTTAAAAATAATCTATATCTTATAATATCATTTTTTCTCTTCCGGTGCAAGTTTCTTAATCATTACCTGCTTAATCACCTTATCCTCGACGCTCATAACAGAAAATCTGTAACCATATGCGCTAATCACAGTCTTATCCCCCTCCTCCGGAATCTTATCCGAAAGCGATATGATAAAACCATTAAGCGTCTCGTAGGCATCATCATCAACAGGCAGTGACAGTGCCTCCTTCACATCGGAAAACTCAGTCATGCCGTCCATTATAAATGTCTCGTCATCATTCTTTCTGATATAGTTTTCTTCCTCATCGTGCTCATCCTCGATATTTCCGACAAGCTCCTCGAGTATATCCTCCATCGCGATAAGTCCCGATATCTGTCCGTACTCATCCACAACCATCGCAAGATGACTCTTTTTAGACTGCATCTTTTTAAACAGATCATTGATGTTTACCGTCTCGGGTATGAAGTCCACCGGCCGGATAAGCCCATCTATGTCCTTGATACTGCTGCGGTAAACCTCATTTTTTTCAAAAAATGTAAAAGCATCCTTGATATGTAAGACTCCGATGATACTGTCAACATCATTCTCATAGACCGGAAAGCGGGATTTGCCGGTATCTATGATAAATTCGATTGCATCAATAAAGGACATACTGCCGTCGAGGCTTACTATATTTTTGCGGTGAGTCATGATATCTTTTACTTCCTTATCATCAAACTCAAACACATTGTGTATCAGCTCTGCCTCAGATGCAAGGATTGTTCCCTGCTCATGTCCCTCCCTGACCATGGAAATAATCTCTTCCTCTGTGACATCATCATTTCCAAGTATTCCATCGAGAGTCTTTTTGTTGTTTTTCATTCCATAAAGCAATACTCCAATACACAAAAGAAGTATCACTACAAGTATCGATAAAATTATAATTGCATATAACATAATGTTTTATTATCCTATGTAATAAGTTCTAAGCTAATTTCAAGCGCCCTGTCTATTTTAAGCAATGTGTCCTCATCAAGATGGCACACCTTATCCTTAAGCCTTTTTTTGTCGATTGTGCGAAGTTGTTCTAAAAGCACAACCGAATCCTTTGCAAGCGCATACTCCTTGCAGGCAAGCTCCACATGGGTGGGCAGCTTTGCTTTATGCATCTGCGAGGTTATTGCTGCGCAGATTACCGTCGGGCTGTGTCTGTTTCCGACATCATTTTGTATTATAAGGACAGGTCTTATCCCGCCCTGCTCTGAGCCTACAACAGGCCTTAAATCAGCGTAATAAATATCTCCTCTTTGAATAATCATACACGAATACACTCCATATTATGGTATACAAAAAGTATCTCCAGATTTTTCGAGTGTATTCTTAAAAGTTACACTTTTTTAGTTTTTGTGGTAAATTCTTGGAACACGCGGTGTGATAAGACATGCAAACTCATAGTTGAATCTGCCTGACAGCTCACCTAACTGCTCCATAGTGATTGTCTCATCCCCTTCTTTACCGAGCAGAGTAACTGCATCGCCTATTTTCACGTCAGGTATGTCTGTCACATCAACCATAAACTGATCCATGCAGACTCTGCCGCATATAGGTGCTTTTTTCCCTTTTATGAGAACCCAGCCCTTGTTTGAAAGTCCTCTTGAATATCCATCACCATATCCCACCGGGACAGTTGCTATCATCATAGGATGCTCTACCGTAAATGTGCCGCCGTAGCTTATATGCCTGCCCGGCTCAAGCTCCTTTACATAAGCAACCCTGCTGTGCAGCGACATAACAGGCTTTAGGGAGATTTTACTCTTGTCTACCTCCTCTGACGGCCACAGACCATAGAGTGTGATGCCTGCTCTTACCATATCCATATTGCACTCCGGAATTTCTACTATTCCCGCACTGTTTGAGCAGTGCTTAATTGGGATCTCGACTCCTCTTGCCTCAACAAGAGCTATCATCCTCTTAAAAAGATCAAACTGCTCAAAGGCAGGCTCCTTTGACAGCTCATCTGCCCTTGCAAAGTGAGTGAATATTCCCTCTATCATAATATTCGGCAGCTTAGCAATCTGTGCAATAATATCTGCACTTTCCTCTGTCACCTGAAAGCCTATACGGCACATACCGGTATCTATCTTGATATGTATCTTACAGGTCTTATTCTTAGCAGCTGCGATTTTTGAAAGTTCCTTAGCTGTCTCGTAGGTACATACCGCCGGTCGCACATCATTGTCCACTATCTCCTCAAACTGCTCCGGGAAGCTGAGTCCTAAAATAAGTATCGGCTTTTTTCTGCCTGCTGCGATAAGCTGCATTGCCTCGTTGCTTGTAGCAACGGCATAGCCCCACAGATACGGAAGCGGCTCCAGTACCTCTGAAACAGCCTCAGCACCATGACCATAGCCATCAGCCTTTACAACTGCTGCCATCATTGTCCCCGGCTTTAGCTTATTATGCATCGACTCCATATTATATAAAATTGCATCCAGATCTATATCTGCTCTGATTCTGTTAATTGCCATTTTTTTCCACCTTAATCCAAATTTTATCTAATCCATCAATAATATCACTTGCTATCATACCATAAGAGCCGGTATTGTCAAATACCATATCACCGGCAAGTCCATGAATAAATGCACCGTATGCCGCGGCCTTTTTCGTGTCATGCAACTGTACCAGAAGACCTCCCACGATACCGCTTAGCACATCTCCGCTTCCGGCTGTTGCCATACCGCAGTTGCCGGACAGATTGATAAACTTTTCGCCATCAGCCGCTGCGATAATCGTACGAAAATCCTTAAGCACACAAGTCACATTGTACAAGCTTGCAAACTCTCCTGCCACATCGATGATATCCTCCTGTATATTAGCAATGCTCTTTTTCATAAGTCTGGACATCTCGCCCAGGTGCGGAGTCACGATGACAGGCATTTTATGCTCTTTAAGTAAAGTCATGTTGTCTGATATGATATTAAGCGCATCCGCATCAATCACAAGAGGTATCTCTGCTGTTTTTAGTACTGTTTCAACTAACATTTTGGCATTATCAGACTTTGAAAGACCTGGACCTATCACCACTGCATCTGCCCAATCAAGCTCTGTCTCAAGTGCTTTAGCTGACGCGATATCAGTACAAAGCAGTGCTTCCGGCAAAGCACATTGTATTATTGAGCGGTTGCACTCCGGCGTTATAATTTTCACAAGCCCTGCTCCGCTTTTGTATGCAGCCTTTGCCGAAAGCACCGCCGCACCGGCCATATTGCGGCTTCCTGCTATAACTAACAGTTTTCCGAAAGTTCCCTTGTTGGAGTGTGCCGGTCTGTTATCAAGCTTCTTTAAATCAGACTCATCAAGAGCCCTTACTGATGGCAGATTACCACAAAAGCTGTGGTCATCTATGCCTATAGGCACCACCTTAACCAGACCGCAATAATCACAGCCAGGCCACAGGAGAAGGCCTGTCTTCTTATAAGAAAAAGTATATGTGAAATCTGCTTTAAAAGTGCATCCCATCACATGTCCTTTATCAGAATCCACTCCCGACGGCACGTCGACCGCCACCCTGTAAGCATTTGCCTTGTTAACGGCTGAAATCACATCTGCTAAAGAGCCTTCTATGGCTCGCTTAAGCCCTGTGCCAAACAGTGCATCTATTATTACGTCACTTTTACACACACACTCAATATCAGAGACCACCTTAAAGCCATACCTTGCGTATATATTTTTCTGCAGCTCAAAGAGCTCGCTTCCTGCCTCATCTGTGCCAAAAGCATAGTACACCATGCATCTGTATCCGGCCTGATTTAAAAGTCTTGCTATCGCGATACCGTCTCCTGCATTATTGCCCCTGCCGCATATCACGGCAAACTCCTTTGATTTATCAAAACATGCAACAAGCTCCCGGACAACACCGGCCGCAGCCTGCTCCATCAGCACCACCGAAGGAACCAAAAAGACCTGTGATGTTGTATCGTCCAGAAGCTTCATTTCATTACCTGTAACAATATATTCCAATATCAATTCCCCTTATTCTCATTGTTTGCATTATCAGCATTTGCATTATTGGCATTGAAAACCATAGGATCGTCATATTCAATATCAAAAAGATCTAAAACC
>OLVO01003784.1_pt1 | contig 12017 bp, 13 predicted proteins | sample 1672571 | NCBI WGS metagenome assembly OLVO01 (sample SAMEA3136700, study PRJEB25190) | human gut metagenome | biome: human gut; feature: human-associated habitat; material: faeces | place: Austria | collected 2013 | reverse complement strand
AGGTTCAATCATTAAACCGAAAACTGGAAAATCTGAATCAATACCTCGGTCAGACGCAGCCCGATCCGGTGCAGGCACAACAGACAAAAAACAGAAATCACAGCTTATAAAAATGGGGGAGAATCCTATCCCATAGATAGCACTCTCCCCTCTGAATCAATTTTGTTCTTCATCTAACCATTCTTTTAATTTTTTCTGTAACAGTTTCTTATCCGGCAAATATAATTTATACTCTTTTGCATAAATATTAGCATTTTCCGGAAGTGTCAAATCTACCAGAGCCTCATCACTTTGCTTGCAGAGTAAAATACCTATTGTTGGATTTTCTCCCTCAATTTTTTCATAGCGATCATAATAATTTACATACATCTGCATCTGTCCTAAATCCTGATGTGTAAGCTCATCAATCTTAAAATCAATCAAAACATAACACCTTAAAAGCCTGTTATACAGAACCAGATCAACATAAAAATTTTTGTCATTAAATGTAAATCTCTTTTGCCGCTGTTCAAAGAGAAAGCCTTTTCCTAATTCAAGAAGGAATTTCTGCATTTTTCCTATTACGGCTGATTCCAAATCACTTTCATGGTATGATGCTTTATCCTCCAGTCCTGCAAATTCCAATACATATGGCGTATGTAAAATATCTTCCGGTTTCTGCGGAATAGCTCCTTCATTTGCCAAACGCATCACATCATTTTTATCCCTGCTCAGTGCAAGTCTTTCATATAAACTGGAATGGAATTGTCTTTTCAGGGTACTTACATTCCAGTTAGACCGTATTGCTTCCTTCTCATAGAAATCTCTTTCATACTTATCTTCTATACGCATAAGAATCTGATAATGCGTCCAGCTCAACTTAAATGGCATTTTTTTATATGCCGTCTCTAATTGTCCAATTCCTGATTGGACAATTCCAAAAGCCTGTTCAAATTGTCCAATTCCCGATTGGATAATTTCATCTTCTCTATCTTTGTAAGCCATGTAAAATTGACGCATTCCAGCAACATTGCTTCTTGAAAAACCTCTGCCATATTCTTCTGTCAGATATGATGACAAAGAATCCAAGACTTTTGCTCCATATTTTGCTCTTTCTGAACCCTGCTGTTCCTGCTCTATAATATATCTTCCAAGCAGAAAACTGGTAAGAACTGTAATTGCATTTGCCATTTGTCCCATATTACTTCTGGCACTGTCAATCAGCTTTTTTGATTTATCAAATAAATTTTGAAATTCGTTACTTTCTATTATTTCTAATTTTTCATTTTTATACCCCTGCATACTGCAAGCATTGCTTGCAGTACTGCCACCAATAAGTAGTTTGAAAGTTTTTCTTTCAAACTTCACACTAGAACCTCCAAACTGTCTATAATTGTCAGGTATTTTCTAAAATAGAAACATTCATTTTTCATCTGATCTCATGACTCATACCGAAATTATACCTTACCCCGTGATTTTTCTCAATCAATTTTATGTATCAAAAATTTGCCAAAATAAAAAAGCAGGCAGCCAGCCATTGCAACCGACTACCCACTCGATACCGCTATTCTTCTACCGCTTCTAATGAATTTTCCGCAAATTCCTTATCTGTCATGCCATCCAACTTTCTCAACACCTGCCCAGAAAGATCTTCCATATCGCTGTCCTTTATGTGCAGCATTACCCGTCTGATTTCTTCCATCATCTTCATTCTGTTCTGTGTCTCAAAAACACACATGAAATTGATTTCTTCTACTGTGAATTTATTCATCATCCTACATCTCCCTATGTGAATTTTTTGATTTTTCCTGATCCTTCGTATCCTTATTTTTTCCCTGTGCCGCTTCCTTCTGCTTGACTGCCAGTCGCTTTTTTAAGGAAAAACGTGCTTCCGGCTTTTCTTTCTTTTCTTCCTCACGATTGAATTTTTCCACTCCATTGTTGAGCCTCTCATCAATCATGTTATAATTCTGTTTCTCAAGTTCCTCTATCTTGGCAAGTGGCTTGTACTCTGCCAATTTCACAATCAGTTCCTTTGCCCGTCTCTCACTGCCCTCGTCTATCTCTTTTAATTCCGCAATATCCTCTCTGTAGATATTTCCGGTTTCATTTGCTTTCTTCGCATACTGATTTAGGTTATTGCTAATCTTTCATTTTTCATTTCCTCCATTTTCTTTTCTCATTTTTGTAGTTACTTTTAGAAATACATGTTTTGGAGCTGACAGCAATTTCTAAAAATGAGCAACAAAAAAGCAACCGATGTTACTCGATTGCTTTTTTGTTATTCTGGAATATCCTTAATCTCTAAACATCTTTGTGAATACTGCACAATCATCTTTGTAAAATATTCCGTCCCAACCCTACCGCAAAGTGTCTATTGACTTTTTGCAAATTGTTGTTCTCAGAATTATTGCAAATTCAGAAAAAGCCCAAACCACACGGGTTTGAGCTTCGTTTGTATATTCACATTTTCTGTTTTGGTATAGAATCTCCGTTGTTAAATATAGAATATTTGTTCGGTTTTGTCAAGATTGTTTCATAATCTGTCAGTTTATCTGTCGGTACATTGTCCAAACAAAAGCTGAATACGTCTACCTTAAATAACATTCACTAATTCTTTACACAGCATCACCAGATCATATCGTATACCTTCTCGGCTTCTCCAACCTCGATTGCTCCATTCTTCCTGTGATACGTCATCCCCACCATATATGAGAGCTCCATAATCAAAACCCCTATATTGAGCAACAGCTATACATCCTGACTGTTCCATTTCTACAATCTTTGCTCCATCTGTTTTCCTTTGAGCAATCCTTTCTGCTGTCTCTCTGAAAATAGCGTCTGTTGTCCATGTCAATCCTTGTATATATGATATATTATTTTCTTTTAGGTATTGAACTATCTTATCCGTTACATTTTTATCTGTATATATGTATTTTGATGGTTTTATATAATGATAGGAAAATCCTTCATCTCGAATCGCTCCATCTACAACAAGAAGCTGTCCAACTTCTATTTTCTTGTCAAGCACTCCGCCACCGCCACAAAACATAACCTTTTCTGCTCCCATGGCGTTAAATAAATCCAAATTACCTGCACAAGATGGACATCCTGCTGCCCCAAGTGTAATCAGTATATCCGTGTCAACAAATCGATATACAAGAACGATGTTTTCACCACCGATTGTCTTTTCAAGCACTATCTTCCCATCCGCAATTAATTTATCAATCACTTCCGGAAAAAATGTAATAACCATCTTATTGCATTCAAATTTCTTGTCCACCCAAGTCGTAGGATTGATTTTTGCATCCCTATTGTCATCAAACTCTAATATTGGATAATCATTTCTTATAAACATAATTTGTAATCCTCCTTTACTTTATATCATACGCCAAAGCGATATTCTTTTTCTTCCTTTTCATTTGCAACCAATTGAAACTGCTCTATAACCATATCAGCCACTTCATCCGGACGAAGATTGGTGTTGTCTATCTTTATATGATTTTCAAACCATATCTCTCTATCATCGGAATTTAATCTATGATTTTCTGCATCTTTCAGAAGATTAGATTTGCTCCATACGACATCTCTTTTTGATGCTTTACGTTCCATTCTGTGCGGTGTTTCATTTCTTTCGAGTCTTGTTGCAAGGTCGGCACTTAATTCCACAAAATAGAATTCTCCTCCATTAGTCTTAAACAATTCCGCCAAACTTGTTAAGTACTCCCTCTCCTGTGGAACTTCAAACGCACAGACATATGTAAATATTAAATCCACATTATGTTTCACTGCAAGTTCAAAGCCCTTTTCTCTAAAAACAGCATTGAATTCTTTTTGTGCCGGTGTTCCAAAACCAAATATCTTGTCAGACATTTCTATGCTGTCATGATTCATCATCATATTGTATCTTAATTTATCCCTCAGGCTTTCTGCAACTGTCATTTTTCCAACTGCCTGAGGACCACATACTACAATTAAGTTTGCCATAATAATATCCCTTCTATTTTTTACTCTGTGCTCTTGGCAAAATTATCTGTGATTACTGCCGTAGTTCCTTAATCATAGTATAGCTGTTCAAAAGTGTACCATCCTTTAAGCGAATTGCATTTGGATGAACACCTGTAATCCTAAATCCCATTTTCTCATACAAATGTCGTGCTCTGGCATTTCCTTCTACAAACTCTAATTCAATCTGCATTACACCCTCTCTGCTTTCTGCGAGACGAATCATTTCTTCAAACATTTTTGTACCGATTCCCTGATTCCAAAAATCGCTAATCAATGCAATTCCTATGCTGGCTCTATGTTTTGTTTTCATTCCCTTGAAAAAGCTTATTCCACAATTTCCAACAACCTTACCCTCTACGATACACATAATCATTGCTTCATTTGGAGAGGCATTCTTCTGCTCAAACAACGTTTTTTCTCCTTCTGCTGTATATTTTCCACACTCCTCCGGATAACGCAAAATATAATCAGTTTCCCCGGCAGAAGTAACCAAATACTCCAATGTACTCTCTACATCTTCCTCTTTAGGGCTACGAAGTATCGCTTCACGCCCATCTTTTAATTCAAACCTTACATCATCAATAATCATATCATCTTTCTCCTCTTCATAAATTTAGTTACTCCACCGAACCCTGATGAATAAAAAAACCACCTACCCGAAAGATAAGTGGTCAAAAACAACTATACAAAAATACTATGTTCCTGAAAGCTTATTTTTCTTCGTAACCAGAATATTTACATACAACATTAAGACCCTGCACGTTAATCTGCATTGTCTGAATCATTTCGTATGTATTTTCGACTACGAATAAAAACATAATTCGGCTTCCTTTCCAAAATATTTTTAATAATATAATTCTTTTATTTCATTTTGTCAACTTTTTCTTTTTAAATTTTTAAATCATATGAAAAAATCTCAGTGCCTCCACAATCGCAACTTCTTTCTCCTTTGGACACTGTAGTTGCTTTACATCTTCCGACTTAGGCAAATTATAGTTCTCACGCTCTATGATTCCATACTTAGCTTTCACCTGCGCAATATAAAGGTTAGATACCTGCATCCCATCATTATGCTCAGCCACATATGCCTTTATCTCCTCATAAGTAGCCTTACTCTCTGCACTGGTCAAATCCATCTCATTCATATCCACCGTCACATTCACATGATGCTTCGCTTCGTGGAGTTTGGACAATAAACATACTGTCTCAACTGTATTACCACTTTCCCACAAAATCTAACCTTGACGATACCATCCACAAATATCATTTAGCGAACATGCATCTCTTATTATATTTATTTCAGATGAATAATAACCTGCATCCATTAATGAATCCTAAACTCATCCAAAATAACAGCCGCCTGCTCATAATTTAAATTGATCAATATTTCAAGTATATCTTCATATGCTTCAATAAGTTCTTGATCCTGTTTAATTTTATCACTATATGTAATAAAGGATTTAAGGATAATCAACTGTACTATTGCTTCTTGTTCTCTTATTGATTTTTTAAATTTATTTACCTCAGATTTTGCATTTTGAAAGCTATTTCTAATAGAAATTAATATTTCTGGCAGCAATTCATCCATATGCATTTGGTAAATCGTTCTCAACAGTTCCTTTATGTGATATTTTCCATACTTTGTAAATTGCTTATTCAAAAATTGCTTATCTACGTATGAATAATTTGTTTTGATTTTACACCAGTCTCCCGTGCAATATCTCGTTACAGAAAGCATAAGAGATTTATATAACTGTATTTCGAACATACTCCTCATCAATGTCATTTACTTTTTTCTCAATATATAGAATTTTCTTTTTACATATATTTCTTCTTTTTGAGTCAACATATGAGTCAAAAAATTCACATAAAAAATTGCCAAAAATATCTTGATAGAACTCAATTGTATCTGTTGTAAATTTTGTAAAATCAATCTCTTCAAATAATATATCAATTGCCATTTTTGCATCATCTTGGGTTTGAATCATTTCCCGCTGAAACAGCTCTATGATTTCATGTTCTTGGTAAAAATCAAAAATTTCGTGAGCATTATAATTTCTTTTAGTATATTTCCAAATATCAATCACACATAGCAAAATTTCATGAATAACCATTCTAAAAGATTCATTCGTAAAATTTAGGCCGCAATTTGCAACATAGCATATTGTAGATATATCATAGTTACTCATATCAAAAACATCTATCTCTAAAGATTCTTCCTGCAGCAGATACCTATCTATTATCTCCTCTTCGCGACTAGTATAACAATTTCCATCATAATCTTTGATATAACGATCTATTCCTGACAACTTAGGTTGCATATTAGGATTAAATATAAACTCCTTATCTTTCTTACTCACTTTCAAATAATTAGCATTATATTTTTGATGTTCCATCTGATCTTCAGATAATTTAATAATTGTATTAAATACCGCTTGTGCCAAAGTCTCGTGATTAGCTAAATATCTCTTCACGTATTTAGCCATTTCTTCAATAACACCATGTTGCCCCTTATACATCAAACAATCCAACACAATTTTCTTTATTTTATTTTTTATCCCAATAGCAACGTCATTTTCCAATTGATTCAATAAAACTGGCATAAGTGCAATATCTGCCAAAAAGCTTCCATTAGAAAACAATTTCTCTATTCCGTTAATCCATATTGTGCAAAGCTTTTCCCTTTTCTCATTTTCTAATTCTTGATGATTTATTGCACTAGCAATTAAAAGTATCAAAAGATTTTCATATTGAAATGCCATATCAGTATCCTTCATCAATTCTAAAATAACTTTAATTGCATCAAGAGTTGATGGCAAGTCAATCTGCCCAGACACCATATTATCATTACACTTTTTAATCGCCGCATTTAATCTCTGCTTAGGTTTATTGAATTCTTCTTGTCTTAGAACAATTTTTTCTGATTCCCCTGATATTTGGGGTTCTAACATAATTATATTGTCGGTTATCTTGGTTGCTTTTGCACCACGCATATCCATTTTTTGAATCTGTAAATAGTCCTGTGCATTTTCTGCATCATTTTTTATAATTGAATATAAATAATCAAGAATTCCATAGCATTTATCCTGAACCATTGAATCAAAATATATCTGTGTATGAGATACATATTCTTGTATACTCAAATCACATTTTTTATCCAACTCATATCTATCTTTAAGCTCAGGTATCCCCATGGTCTTAAGAATTTGCCTTTCGAGCAACTCTTTTGTCGGATTTTTTTTGTACAACATATATCTTGTGGTATCCCAATGAACAAGTTCTATGCTTGTAGCCAAATCCAAAGCATAACCCGGTAATTCGTTTTCAAAGTGCATTCCTATACTCTCAATGATTGTAAGCAATACTATATTATTTGATTTTGAATAAATAGTTTCTTTGACATAATTTGCAAATGCAACAGTGAATTCATGATCCTTTTTACAAATCTCCAAACTGCTTATTATAGCCTCTTTAAGACAAAAAATAACATCTCCTATTAAGGTAGGTACATTGTGATCTCTAATCCCTGCAAGCCACATGTTTCCATTTCCCCAATATTCCTTTATTGTATTACTCTCACTAATTTTTACTTTGATTTTTATTACATATTCAGGATTATTAGTTGCATATTCTAATATTACCCTATTTATAAATTGAATTGCCCAATGAAATCCCACTTTAAAATTCAATCGAAACAGATTCCATAAAAATGCATTCTCGTACACTGTTCTATATAAATAATTATAATGTTCAGCTTTCTCACTTAATCCATATTCAAAACCCTTAGACAGTCTATCGGCTCTATAGAAATCAAATTCCTCTGCATCTACTTTTCCACGTAACCATAGTATATCAGCTATCGAACACAATTCGCTTGCTAATCCAGTTACCAAAGCAGGATAAGCATTCTTCAATGTCCATTCCATAATATCTTCTGACTTACGCATACTTTTTCTATTTCCATTAATATAATTATTAATCAATGTATTAAAAAACTTTTTTAACCACTCTTCTGAGTTATCTGCCATTCGATAAAGTGCTTCCAAGCAAGACGATATTTCATCTATGATTTTATAATAGTTTTCTTGCTCAGATTCCTGCAACGAATATTCCACATAATATTCCATCATAGCGCATGCATCTGAAGCAATAACTGCCACTTTATCTTCTTGTTTCGCATAATCCAAGCATAACTTAACTATATCATCTCTTCCGATTATATTTTTCTTATATATTTCTTCGTTTTTCAAAAGTCGAATAATACATGGTCTTCCATTACCAATTGGGGACAATTTCATTTGTGGTGATTTTTGTCTAATATGTAATAACTCACCTTCAAATGCGAACAAATTAATATTCTTCACAAAGTCGAACAACATGCCTTGTTCCAGAATCTCCGACCCTTGTTCTTCGAAATAATTATCACAAAACCTTGACTTAACAATTCCAATTTCTGTTTGCCTTTTCCAACTTTGCGGAATCTCATCAGAAAAAGTAAGGCTATATAAAAACTTATCTCTATTTACCTGTATAAACATTTTATTTGAAATCCAAATCTGATACCGTCTATACACACATCGCCCAAGATTTTCTATTTCATCATAGAAGGTCTTATACTTCCCTTTGCACAAATCAAAAGCTTTGTCAAAATAATGTTCAAAGCAAATATCTTCGAAAATATCATATTTCAGTCTAATATAATCTCCTTGTTGAGCAATTACACCTTCTGAAAGCAATGCATGCATTATGTCTCTATCTATATCGTCCTTATGAATACCCAACATAAATTTTCTAGCTCTTTCAAACACAATCTTCTCAACAGTTTCAATAACTTTGTTACTGAGTATGCCATACATTCGAGATTTTTCCTCCAAACATATTATGTTTTTCCAAATATATTCTCTTAGAGAATTTTCATCACCTATATTATCAATATCCATCGAATTACTAACTATCAAGTTTATATAAAAGGGCGATTTTAATAAATCAACATATGAATTTGTTTTATACATTTTATGAATAATCGGATATTGCTTCATAAGCAATGCAAGTTCATCTTCTGTTATATCGCCAACTTCATAAATTTTTATTGAAAAATTTGTTTCCAGTTTAATAAAAGCATTTTTATCACTCGTTCTACAAGATGTTACTATGTACACATTTTGATATTCTGCCGCCATATCATACAAATACTGTAATAATTCAAATTTTGTTTCGGCACAGTCCGCAATAAACTCGAGAGCATCAATAAAGAATATTAATTTCTTTCCATTAATACACTCTAAAACGTCTTGGATACAGCAACCCCAAATGTCGTCAATATGACTTTCTTCCAAAAATCTTTCAGCACGAGCATATAAAACCAATTTTTCATTTTCAACATATTTTTTGCATAAAACAGATTTACCGCTACCAGCTCCACCTTGTATTGAAATATATCGCTCATTGTCTTTTGTTATTTTTTCAAGAAATTCATTTCTATCGATTTCATACTCTCCGTTAATCAATCCTTCAATATTTTTCAACCCTGAATTACTAAGTTCCAATGCACCTTTAAATTTTCTGATATTAATATTAAAGTTCTCATACTCATCCTTTAATACCTTGTATAATTTCTTCTGAAAATTAAGATCATTTTGTGCTTTAGTTATAATATCATTTGTAGTAATCAAATTATCTTTAATAGTAAATGAAATACTCCCAATTTGATTATCCCCACTATACTCTCTCACCTTATCAATACTATTATTACTAAGTACAAAAAATACAATATTCTTTAAGTCCGAGCATTTTTTATCTTTTGAATCCCTTATCTTTTCCAATGTAGTTTTTATTTTTGTTGGTACATCTTGTACAGTACTTACCTGCACTAAAAGTTCTCTGTTTTCTGATATCAAATCTACATATGGATAAGTTGCCGTCTCGTCATTCAGATTACTAAACCTCTGTCCGAACCATACATTACATACCTCAATCGCAAATAACTCAAACATTTTTGCAGCATCAAATAATCCGTTTTTATTTGCCATTTTGATTTTTTCATCATATGAAGACATATATTCAATTATGAAACCCATTCTTTCGTTTGAATTCAACATATATTCAATGCCCCTTATCCGTTAGTTTCTTTTAAAATATTTACCTGAGTTCATTCTCAATTTCTTCTATCGTTGGCATAGAAGCTCTATATTCCACAGGCAATAAATTTGACAACTTATACTCAGATATTCCTATCGGTTCTTTTGAACTATTTACCGCATATTTTGCAAGGATATTATTTTTGCTTTTGCATATAATCAGACCAATTGTTTTTGCATCAAAATCTGTCTTGACCAAATCATCCACAATATTCACATATGTACCAATCTGTCCAATGTCTCTTGATGTAAAAGCTACTATTTTAACTTCAACAACAACGTAACAATGCAAATACAGATGATAAAATAAAAGATCTATTTTTTCCTCTGTTCCTTCAATCGGTATTGTATATTCTCTTCCAACAAAAGCAAACCCTTTTCCAAGTTCCATAAGAAATTTTGTGATGTTGTCCATCAATGCGTCTTTTAACTCTTTCTCACTATAATCTTCTCTGATTGCTACGAAGTCGAAATTATATGGATCCTTTGTTATTTCCTGTGCAAGGTCGCTTTGTGGTTCAGGCAATGCGTATTCAAAGTTTGAAATTGCTTTTCCCTGACGCTCATATAAATCGGTATCAAGAAAATTTAAAAGTACTGCCCTTGACCAATTATTTAAAATCGTTTTCTTCACAAAAAATATTGATTTTTCCCTGTCCAATTTACATTTATCAATGATAGCTCTATGATGTCCCCACGGAATCGAAAACAATTCTTTATCCGATAAATCTCCCACAAGTTGTGGAACATTTATTGAATCCTCTTTGCTCTTCAATTCTTCCACAAATTGTGGAAGAATTGGATCACTGTACAATTCATAAAATTTCTTCATATATCTGAGATTCGAACTTGATAAGCCTTGAACCCCTGGCAAAATTGTTCTCATATCTTTACTTAAATTAACAAAAAATCCACTGCCCCACTTACTTTCAGCCGACTTTTCTACAATATCTCTTCCTATAGACCAATAGAAACCAATCATTTCCTGATTAACAGAAACAGATGCCTTAATCTGTCTCTGTTTATAGCGTTTTCCTATGTCCTCAATCCACTTCCTATACTCTTCATCCATTTTTATAAGTTGATTCATGTAAACCCCTTTCAGAATTCTGTTTTTTCCCACATCTCTTTATAGGCATTGACATAAAAATTTATACATCCAGGATATGTGTATACAAATCTTCTGCACAACTTTTTATACAATTCCAGCATACTCGCATCATCTGCGAAATCTAATAAGTAATCGAGACAATGAGACAATTCTTCTTCTGATACCTCTCTGTTGCACAATTCCTCCACTATGGGTAAATATATTTCATATGCCTGCTGTCTAATCTTGTTGAGCTCAATTACCGCGCTAAATATATCATTTCCCATTCCATTTGACCTCCAAATAACTGATATAATTTCTTCAATAGTTATTATAATCAAAGCTCACAGTAAATAACATATAAATAACGCTCATATTAAATCACCCCAAAATGTTTTAATGCATCCTTTATCGCTTCTACTTTCTCCGCCGTCGGATGCCTTCTCGGCTGTTTCAACTCTTCTACCATATTAGGTGCATCATACATCGGCAATCCTAAATTTCTTTTTACCTCTGCGATATATGCCGTATGTACTTTGAAGCCATATTTTTCTTCAATATATTCTTGTATCATTTTATATGTAACCCTTGGAGCCGGCTGATATTGCTTTGCCCGCTCCGCAATTTTATCTAAAGGTACCTTTTCTTCACCTTCTCCAAATTCAACTTTCACATCTATATGGCTATCTGGTGACTTGTGGGACAAGAGCACGATGCTTTCAAGTGTAGATAACTTTTCCAAGGAAACCATATGCTCATCCGATTTCTCCTTGTCCAAAGAAATCCCCTTGATTTGTGCTACT
>OLVO01003782.1_pt1 | contig 12019 bp, 10 predicted proteins | sample 1672571 | NCBI WGS metagenome assembly OLVO01 (sample SAMEA3136700, study PRJEB25190) | human gut metagenome | biome: human gut; feature: human-associated habitat; material: faeces | place: Austria | collected 2013 | reverse complement strand
GATCAATCAATGCCTGCTCCAATTCTCCCTCATAAACATGCGTATCCGGTTGGATTTGCAGGAACTCCATTACATAGGGGTCTTTGATGATTTTTTCATATTCCGGTTTTGGCTCCGTCGTTTGTATCTCAGCAGCGACAAGCGATTTATCCTGGCTTGCCAAGATGCGCTGATAGTACATCGTGTGGATCTGCCGTTCAAGCTGCCGGACGCTCCATGCGGACTTCGCACATTCTTCCGCATAGAAGGCTCTCTCTTTCTCATTGGGAACCCGCATCAGTAGTCGGTAGTGCGACCAGCTCAATTCAGGACACAGTGTGTCTCGAATTGGATATGCGCAGTAGAATTGGCGCATCTTCCGTAAATTTGACTCGTCGAATCCCTTTCCGAATTCCGCCGTCAGGTGCGCGGACAGGTACTGCAGCAGCTTTTTTCCATATCCTGCGCGGTCATTTTCTCCGCAGGCTTTGTAGATCTGCTCGCCGATTTCCCAATAGGCCGTCACCATTGCGGAGTTTACTGCTGTGCACAAACTGCGCTGTGCAGACACAATGGAATGGCGGATTGAATGATAGGTCTGCTCTGTTGTATAGTTCGTTTAAAGCTCGTTATCCATTCTGTTCACCTCGCTCCTGCAATAATTCTCTCAGAAGTCCTTGGCATCCCGCCAACACATCCTGCCAAGTCCTTCATCACGAACTCCGCCATCGGGCTGTGGCAAATATTGCCCAAGCACACAAAGAGTATCTTCTTCATCGCACTCGCTCTCCTGAGATATTTCTTTTTTCAGTATAGCAGGAAATCGCCTGTTCGTCGAGAGGCATTGAAATGCATTCTTCTGCGAATGGCGCCAGTTGCTACACAATACACAAAGAAAATATTATAATATGGCGTTATCTTGAAATGAGGAGATGATGCTATGCCCAAGAAATACCCGCTCGAGTTCAAAAAGCAAGCGATTCGTCGCTATAAAAAGGGTGAGTCCATTCCGGCTCTCTGCCAAGAACTGCACATATCGCAAAGCACCTTCTATCACTGGCGAAACCAGTACCGTTCCATTCAGACATCTGCCCATACCTACACACCAGCGGAATTTGATGTTCTTGTCAGGCGGCTTCAAAAAGCGGAGCACAAGCTCTCTATTATTCAGTTATCCGGTTACCTGTCCAAAGTGCCTCTACAGGACAAGTTGGCCACTCTGGAGCATTTTCACAACGAAATGTCTGATTTGTACAGCGTTCACGAATTATGCGAAGCCTTGAATGTGTCCCGCGGTACATTCTACAATCACATTTTCCGCCGCGCAGATCGAAGCAAATACGAATCCGAGAAGGCTCAACTCATGCTGAAAGTGAAGCAGATCTTCGATGATAGTGCCTTTTACAAGACCTACCAGAGGTTTCTTTAATGCATTCAAAGGACCGGGTAATTCGATTTCAAGAGGAGACTTGCCATCCATTAACTTAACGCTGCTGTCGAGCAGGTCACGGATATCATAAACGCTTCCCCATACTTCGGGTACACCACGGTCAACATGAAGCAGACCATATACAGCTTCCATAGCGGTACGTACAGAATATTCTGTTGTAAAGATTGTATCTCTTGGAGTTTCTGCAAATTGACCAAGGAAGGCAAAGTTAGTACATCCATCAGGAATAACATCAGGACGGTCTCCTTTTCTCCTAGGCATAAAGAATGCAGTAATATAAGGCATCATAGTAGGAACTGTAGTAACATGATTTTTTGCTAATTCACCAATACGGTCAACAGGAACACCAATCTGATATAACCATTCCTGAGTAATCTCTTCACCTGTACAGTCCTTCATAGGCTTCTTTACAAAGTCTCCAGGTACATCTGTGAACAGAGAGTATACCCATACACTGATTTCATTAGGATCTTCACTCTTGAACTGAGGCTGTCTGTTGATAGTCCAGCTCATCAGCCACTTGGAATCCTTACAGCTTACGATACCACCGGTAACAACATTGCCGCTTCTCGGATTTCTCTTACAGATTTTCTCAATATAAGAGATAATTTCATCATTAGATGTAACAACAGTTGCAGATTCCCAGTTTGTCTTTTCAACATCTGAGCAGAATTTCTCAGGATGACCGAAGGAAGTATCCTGTGCTGCGATATTCTTCCAAAGATCCCAGCAGCCGCTCTTTCTTACTTCTGCGTCGCCGTTAGGAGCATGTGTATGATCACCATAAATAGTACCTTCTGTACAGCTTCCATTTGTAACGAATACAAGGTCATTTTCTGTTAAAGGAATAGAAGTTTCTTCGCCGTTCTTGACGCATACAATCTCGGATGCGATTTTCTTAGCACCCTCTTTCTTGAACAATACATTTGTTACCTGAATGCCATATTCAAATGTAACACCTGCAGCTTCCAGATATTTTACCATAGGAAGGATCAGGGATTCATACTGGTTGTATTTGGTGAATTTCAATGCGCTGAAGTCAGGCAGACCACCGATATGATGGATAAATCTCTGGAAGTATAACTTCATTTCCAAAGCACTGTGCCAGTTCTCAAATGCGAACATGGTTCTCCAGTATAACCAGAAATCTGAATTGAAGACTTCATCATCAAATACATCTTCGATGGTCTTGTCATAGAGATCTTCGTTCTTAGTCATGAACAGCTTCATGATCTCCATGCAGCCCTTCTGGCTTAAATTGAATTTGCCATCTGTATGTGCATCCTCACCTCTGTTGACAGTAGCACGGCACAGAGAATAGTTAGGATCCTTCTTATTTAACCAGTAATATTCATCCAGAACGGAGACACCAGGAGTTTCAATAGAAGGAATGCTTCTGAACAAATCCCATAAACATTCGAAATGATTCTCCATCTCACGTCCACCACGCATGATATAGCCTCTTGTAGGATCAAAGATACCATCACATGCACCGCCGGGAACTTCCATAGCCTCTAAAATATGGATATGGGAACCAGGCATCTGACCATCTCTTACAAGGAAACATGCAGCTGCAAGAGATGCAAGACCGCTTCCTACCAGATAAGCATTTTTGTAATCAACACCTTCTGGCTTCAGTGGACGTGCAAATGCTTCATAGTTACCGTTACTATAGTAAATACCTTTGCTGTTCACTGCATTTTTGCCACGTTCTGTATTGCGGAAATTATTTAATTCCTCCTGACGAACTTTCTTTGCTGTCTTTTTCTGCTCTGCGTTCTTCCTATTTTTGGAAACCAGTGCAGCGGCACCAGCAGTAGCAAGTAATGCAGAAGCAACTCCAACTTTAAGACCGTTATTCTTAGACATAGTATAAACTCCTTTCCTGTGCGGGAAATCCGATTCCGTTTCCCTGTAAGTTATCTGATAAGCCAAGTATTGCACATAAATGACCAATAGTCAATCTTTGTATATTTTCTTAATATTTATTTTAGAAATAGATAATAAAGTGACAATTTAATGGGTAAAATGCCATAATATGTTGTTGCAATGGGATGTGGGGAGAACATTAACATTATGTGAATTTACTTGCAATTTATGCATGATAGAATGTAAGATATAAGTATTGAGAACTTTGTGCCGGGGCAGGAAGATCAAGTACGATGGAATGTTCCCTGGTAAAAGAAAGGCATGATTATTAAGATGAAGACAAATCAATTGACTGTGGGAATACTTGCGCATGTAGACTCCGGAAAGACGACACTTGCGGAAAGTATATTATATATAAGTGGTGCCATCAGAAAACTGGGCAGAGTGGATCATAAGGATGCATTCCTGGATACCTATGCATTGGAAAAGAACAGAGGGATTACGATATTTTCCAAGCAGGCAAGATTCCAATTAGGTGAAAAAGAGATTACGCTGCTGGATACACCGGGGCATGTAGATTTCTCGGCAGAAATGGAAAGAACATTACAGGTACTGGATTATGCAATCCTGGTGATTAATGGAGCAGATGGTGTGCAGGGACATACCATGACTTTGTGGAAGCTGTTAAAACGCTATCAGGTGCCGGTATTTATATTCGTAAATAAAATGGATCAGCCGGGAACAGATAAAGAAAAAACACTGGCTGAATTGCAGAAAAAACTGGATGCAAACTGCATTGACTATAATGGTCAGGACAAAGACTGCCTGTATGATACAGCAGCCATGTGCAATGAAACATTAATGGAAGAATATCTGAATACCGGTAAAATCAGTGATGAAGCAATGAATGAAGCAATAGGACACAGACAGATATTTCCCTGCTTATTCGGTTCTGCACTGAAGATGGAGGGTGTTAAGGAGCTGCTGGCTTTTATGGATGCACATATGCAGCGCAGGGAATATCCTGAAGAATTCGGAGCCAGGGTATTTAAGATTGTAAGGGATGAACAGGATAACAGACTTACCTATATGAAAATAACCGGCGGCAGTCTTAAAGTGAAAGCAATGCTGACAGATTATCATGAGGGAATGGAGCCATCGGAGTGCTGGCAGGAGAAAGCAGATCAGATCAGACTGTATTCTGGCGGAACATACGATATGGTCAATGAAGTAACGGCGGGAGCAGTGTGTGCAGTAACCGGACTCAGTAAGACCTTTTGCGGGCAGGGGCTTGGGATTGAGACAGAACCGGAGCAGACTGTTTTGGAGCCTGTGTTGACTTATAGAGTCATACTTCCGCAGGATTGCAATGTGCATGACATGTATCTGAAATTATGCAAACTGGAAGAAGAGGAACCACAGCTTCATATTGTATGGGATGAGAACCTGAGTGAGATACACGCACAGGTCATGGGTGAAGTACAGATAGAGATTTTAAAGAGCCTGATAGCAGAGAGATTCCACACAGAAGTAGAATTTGGTACAGGAAATATTGTCTATAAAGAGACGATTGCAAAACCGGTCATTGGAATCGGACATTTTGAACCATTACGGCATTATGCGGAAGTGCACCTCTTACTGGAACCGTTAGAGAGAGGAAGTGGTCTGGAATTTGATACAGACTGTAGTGAAGACGAACTGGATCGTAACTGGCAGCGTCTGGTATTGACCCATCTGGAGGAACGCAAGCACAAAGGTGTACTTACCGGTTCTGAAATTACAGATATGCGGATTACGCTGATTGCAGGAAGAGCACATACGAAGCATACAGAAGGTGGTGATTTCAGACAGGCTACTTATCGTGCGGTAAGGCAGGGGCTTAAGTCGGCACAGAGCCTGTTATTGGAACCAATCTATGAATTTCAGCTTGAGATTCCACAGGAACAGGTTGGACGGGCGATGTCAGATATCCAGCGAAGATATGGAAGCTTTGAACCTCCTGTTATAGAAGGAGATACTGCTTATCTGACGGGAACAGCACCGGTAGTTACAATGAGAGACTATCAGATGGAAGTAACTTCCTATACAAGAGGACATGGCAGACTAACCTGTGCTCTCAAAGGATATGAACCATGTCATAATGAAGAGGAAGTATTGGAAGCCTTTCATTATGATTCAGAGGCAGATATTGAGAATCCTACAGGCTCTGTTTTTTGTTCGCATGGAGCGGGTTTCCTGGTAAGCTGGGATAGAGTGCCGGAGTATGCGCACATTGGTACACAGTCGGAAGAGGAAGAAGTACAGGAAGAAGAACTTCGACCAAAGAAGCCCTCTTTTACTTATGAAAATGGAGTTATTGACCAGGAAGAAATTGATGAGATTTTTGCCAGAACCTTCGGGGCAGCAAAACAGAAGAGAAATTCATCGACGAAGACAATCAAGGCTTCTGATGACAGTACATATAGGGGAACACAGCCTGCTTATGTACCGGGAACGGAGGAATATCTTCTGGTTGACGGCTATAATATCATTTTTGCCTGGAAAGAATTAAACGAACTGGCGCAGCATAATATCGACAGCGCCAGGGACAAGCTTATGGATATTATGTGTAACTATCAGGGTGCTAAGAACGTAAATCTGATACTGGTCTTTGATGCATATAAGGTATCAGGCGGACAGGGAGAAATCTTTGATTATCACAATATTCATGTTGTGTACACGAAAGAAGCAGAAACGGCAGATCAGTACATAGAGAAGGTATCACATGAGCTGAGCAGAAAATATCATGTGACAGTAGCCACTTCTGACAGATTGGAACAGATGATTATCTGGGGAGCTGGTGCAAGAAGAATCTCAGCGCCTGGATTCTATGAGGAAGTCATGAATACGATTCAGGAAGTCAGACAGAATATAGAACGGGATAAGCCTAAGAACAAGAATTATTTAAAAGACAATATATCCAGGGAAGCATATGAAAAACTTGAGAAAATTAAGGAAAATTTACAGTAACGCAGTGAATTGCTACAGTAATTGATAAAATTTTATTAAATAGACTATATGAGGATTGCTTTCTTATGAATTTACATTTACAATGGGCTAGAAGTAAACCTATCGTTATAATAGGAATTATAAGAGGAGGAACTCATATGAGTAAAGAAATTCTACAGGTTAATCAGGTGACAGCCCGGGTTGAAGACAAGGAAATTCTTCATGGGGTGAGTCTTGATATAAAAAAAGGTGAAACACATGTCCTGATGGGACCAAATGGTGCGGGTAAATCTACCCTGGGTTATGTATTGACAGGGAATCCGAAGTATCAGGTAACGCAGGTACATATTATATTCAATGGAGAGGACATGACTGAAACTTCGGCTGACAAAAGGGCGAAAGCAGGCATGTTTCTTTCATTTCAGGAACCGCTGGAAGTACCGGGGCTTTCTCTGGAGAGCTTTATCAGAAATGCACTGGCACAGAGAACAGGAAGCCATGTGAAGCTGTGGGAGTTCAAGAAACAGCTCCAGAAGGCGATGGAAGTATTACAAATGGAGCCTTCTTATGCAGAGCGTGATCTGAATGTTGGATTTTCCGGAGGAGAGAAGAAAAAGTCAGAGATATTGCAGCTTATGATGTTAAAGCCTAGTCTGGCGATTCTGGATGAAACGGATTCTGGCTTGGACGTAGATGCAGTGCGTCTTGCTTCTGAGGGCATCCATGTATATCAGCAGGAGAATCCGGACAGCTCATTGCTTATCATTACGCACAGTACCAAGATTCTGGAATCTCTGCATGTAGATTATACACATGTCATGGTAAACGGTCATATCATTGCGACAGGAGATGCTTCCTTAATAGAACAGATCAACCGAGAAGGTTATGAACAGTTCAAAGAACAGATGTGAGGTGGCTGCCATGAGTGAAAAGACGTATGTAGAGGATATCGACAGAAGTGTGTATGATATCAAAAACGAAGAAAAAGACGTATACCGTGTCAAAGAAGGTCTGACGCCTGCCATTGTGGAACAGATTTCCAAAGAGAAAAAAGACCCGCAGTGGATGCAGCTGTTCCGTCTGGAATCATTGCAGATCTATAATCAGTTACAGGTTCCAAACTGGGGACCTTCTATTGAAGGACTGAACATGGACGAAATCGTAACTTATGTGCGCCCAAATACACATATGAGTGCGAAATGGTCAGATGTACCAAAGGATATCAAAGATACCTTTGAGCGTCTGGGAATCCCTCAGGCAGAGCGAAAATCTCTTGCCGGTGTAGGGGCACAGTACGATTCAGAGCTGGTATATCATAATGTAAGGGAAGAAGTAGCAGCACAGGGTGTTGTCTATACAGATATAGAGAGTGCATTGAATGGCGAATATGCAGATATGGTGCGAAGCCATTTTATGAAGCTGGTCAAGCCTACAGACCATAAATTTGCTGCTCTTCATGGGGCAGTATGGTCAGGTGGTTCCTTTGTCTATGTACCCCCTGGTGTATCTGTGGAAATCCCTTTGCAGTCCTATTTCAGACTGAATGCGCCGGGAGCCGGTCAGTTCGAGCATACTTTGATTATTGTGGACGAGGGTGCTGACCTGCACTTTATAGAGGGTTGTTCCGCTCCGAAATACAATGTGGCAAATCTCCATGCCGGATGCGTAGAGCTTTTCGTAGAAAAGAATGCAAGACTGCGTTATTCCACAATCGAGAACTGGTCCAAGAATATGTACAACTTGAATACAAAACGTGCCCTGGTCAAAGAGGGTGGTACAATTGAATGGGTATCAGGTTCTTTTGGTTCTCATGTATCATATCTGTATCCGATGAGTATTTTAAAAGGCAAAGGTGCAAGAATGGAGTTTACAGGAATCACGTTTGCCGGTAAAGGACAGAATCTGGACACAGGCGCCAAGGTTGTACATGCTGCACCTGAGACATCTTCCTATATCAATACGAGGTCTATTTCAAAAGACGGTGGAATCAGTACGTTTAGAAGCAGTGTAGCTATGACAAAAGAGGCAGAAAACAGTAAATCCGCAGTATCCTGTCAGTCTCTGATGCTGGATGATATCTCCAGATCGGATACGATTCCTGCTATGGATATCCGCACAAAGAATGCAGATGTAGGTCATGAAGCCAAGATCGGAAGAATCAGTGATGAAGCAGTATTTTATCTGATGTCCAGAGGAATCAGCGAAGAAGAGGCAAGAGCAATGATCGTCAGCGGTTTTGCAGATAATGTATCAAAGGAGCTGCCTCTTGAATATGCAGTGGAAATGAACAACCTGATTCGTTTGGAAATGATTGGATGTATCGGTTAAGGAGGAACCATTATGGAAATGACAATCAATAAACTGCCTGCTCCAACATGGAACCGTCTGGGAATGAATGAAAGCAGGATAAGTAATATTACAATAGAAGCTGCATGGAAGGCGCAGATACAAGTGCCAAATGCAGCGATTACAAGAGAAAATACGGAAATTGACTGGAATAGTCTAAACAGTGGACTGGGACAGGATATGGATGTCCTGGGAGCATCCATAGAGGCGGACAGCTTTCATGTAGAGAATAATAGACATAGGAATGAGCCGGTTGTCTATCGGCTTCAATATCGGGATACCCATAACTATTACAATAAAGTACAGATTTATGCAGAGGAAAACAGCGAATCTTCTTATATTTTTACAACGGCGAATGAATCGGGATGCGCCGGACTTTCTGCATTGCAGGTAAAGGTATACGCTAAGAAGGGCGCGAAAGTCAGATTGTATTTTGCACAACTGCTGGACAAGAGCTATGATATACTGCATGATGTAGGAGGTTTCTGTGAAGAGGATGCTTCGGTAGAAACCGTGTATATTTCATTGGGCGGTAATCGTGTATATGCAGGAGGATTGATTGACCTACAAGGTCAAAGAAGCGGCATGGATGCAAAAATCGGGTATCTGGGAAGGGATGACCAGCATATTGATATGAACTATGTAGCCCGTCATCAGGGAGCAAAGACAGAGAGCAATATGGAGATATCAGGAATCCTTCGTGACCAGGCATTTAAGCTGTTCCGAGGAACCATTGATTTCCTGCATGGAAGCTCCGGCGCAGTAGGAAATGAGAAGGAAGATGTATTGCTCATCGGTGATGATGTGGTGAACCAGACAATCCCTTTGATATTGTGTGCAGAAGAAGATGTGGAGGGGAATCACGGAGCTACCATTGGTAAACTGGATGAGTCAATACTCTTTTATCTGGGTTCTCGCGGAATCAGTAAGGAAGAGGCAGAACGTATCATTGCAAAAGCAAAGATTGATGCCCTGTGCAGTCTGATTCCGGATAAAGCAGTACGCAAGGAGGTCGAGGCATATCATGACGGATTATAAGAAAGATTTCCCTTTGTTGATGAATCGGTCTATAGCATATCTGGATAATGCAGCTACAGAACAAAGACCTGTTTCGGTATTAGAGGCAGAGAATAATTTCTATGAGAAATATAATGCCAATCCTCTCCGCGGACTCTATGAGTTAGGTGTAGAGGCGACAGAACAGTATGAAAATGCAAGGGAGCGTGTCAGACGCTTCCTCAATGCAGGAAGCACAAAGGAGATCATCTTTACCAGAAATACAACAGAAAGTATTAATCTGGTGGCGTACAGCTATGGACTGAACTTTCTGCATGCAGAGGATGAGATACTGGTTACAGTTATGGAGCATCACAGTAACCTGCTTCCTTGGCAGATGGTGGCAAAAGCCACCGGAGCCAGACTGGTATATCTGGATTGTGAACAGGATGGAACGTTGACAGCACAGGAAATCGAGAATAAAATCACATCGCATACCAAACTGGCAGCAATTGGACATGTATCGAATGTACTGGGCTGTATCAATCCGGTAGAAACGGTCATTGAGAAGGTGCATGCCAATGGCGGTGTTGTTCTGGTAGATGCAGCACAGAGTGCTCCGCACATGAAGGTGGATGTAGCAAAGTTAGATGCAGATTTTGTTGCCTTTTCCGGGCATAAACTGATGGCACCTATGGGAATCGGTGTCCTGTATGGCAGAGAAGCACTGTTAGAGCAGATGCCACCTTTCCTGAGCGGTGGAGAAATGATTGAGTATGTGACCAGAACAGGGGCTATTTACGCCCAACTGCCGCATAAATTTGAAGCAGGAACTGTAAACGGTGGTGGTGCGGTTGCACTGGCGGCAGCACTGGATTATATGGATTCCATTGGAATGGACAATATTGTCTGTAAAGAACAGGAGCTTACGAAATATGCCTTTGAAGGGATGCAGCAGATACCTGGGGTACAGATCATAGGCAGTCCGAACTGGGAAGAACACCATGGTATTATCAGCTTTGCAGTACAGGATGTACACCCTCATGATGTGGCATCCATTCTGGATGAAGATGGTGTTGCTATCAGGGCAGGACATCATTGTGCCCAGCCACTTCTGGCACATCTGGGAATCCGCTCCTGTGCCCGTGCAAGTTTTGCCTTTTATAATACGAAGGAAGACATTCACCGCTTCTTAGCGAGTCTAAGTCAGGTTAGGAGGAAAATGGGTTATGGAGAATAATACCTTTTATCATGAAATACTGATTGACCACAATCAGCATCCTGTGCATAAGCACAAGCTGGAGGACGCAAATCTGGTGCTGGAGGGTGTGAACCCAAGCTGTGGTGATGATATTATCCTGCAGCTCAAGGTAGAAGACGGGAAGATCACAGACGGCGCCTATATAGGGGATGGATGTGCGATTTCCCAGGCATCCGCAGATATTATGCTGGAGCTTATCATTGGTAAGTCAAAGGACGAAGCAATGCATCTGGCAGATATTTTCCTTAGGATGATTAAAGGGGAAGCATCTGCCGAAGAGATAGAAGAGCTGGAGGAAGGCTCTGCATTGCAGGATATTTCCCATATGCCGGCGAGAGTAAAATGTGCAGTACTGGGATGGCATACAATGGAAGAACTGTTGGATAAATAAATAATGGACAGATTCTGTTAGGGTATTTGTATACAGAATCTGTCTTTTTTGTCTTCTTTTATAAAGCAAGAATTGAAAAAAATAATAAATCTAAGTATAATACAGTTATGTTGATTCAGTACTTGAAAGCAGAGAAGGAGTCAGACAATTATGTGGACAATCAAGCAGATTTTTGATGGGGATTATGGATGTGAAGAATTAGCACCGGGACAAAAGCCAAAGGTGTCTGTCACTCTGGTGAATGAGAATGGTGAAGAGAAGCGAGTATCAGTAGAGGATGAATGGCTTACCAGACAGGGATTGGAGGTTGGTTCTGCATGGAAAGAATATACTGTACCGGCACCTTTGTATAGAGATCCGATTTATGATGCGCCGACAGACCCGGTAGTAATGAAGGCCCTAATGTATTTGAACTGGGCGGTAAGAAATGGATGATCACAGATGAATGGAATGGACTGGGAGTCTATGAAACACAGGACTATACACACTGGGAAAGACAGGGGTATATTCTGCGGGACGGTGGCAGCCGCAGCTGTGACGGTGTGATGGCAAGTCATGCAGATGTCGTATCAAAAGGTGATATCGCTTATATATTCTACTTTACGCATCCGTATTTTACCAATGAACATCGACTGGATAAGTCATATATTGCCAATGCAGAGGACGGCAGAGCATGCATACAGGCAGTGCAGCTGGAAGTAAAAGACGGCAGGCTTGTATGTAACAGAAATCAACAATT
>OLVO01003766.1_pt1 | contig 12041 bp, 8 predicted proteins | sample 1672571 | NCBI WGS metagenome assembly OLVO01 (sample SAMEA3136700, study PRJEB25190) | human gut metagenome | biome: human gut; feature: human-associated habitat; material: faeces | place: Austria | collected 2013 | reverse complement strand
GATTGGCAAATTCCACAATCAGGATACCGTTCTTTGCCACTAGACCAATCAGCATAATAATACCAATCTGACTGAAAATATTCATTGTTATATCTCCGAAATACATGAATACCAATGCTCCGGCAATAGCCAACGGTACTGTCAACATGATAATCAATGGATCTTTAAAACTCTCGAATTGCGCAGCCAGAATCAGGTAAATCAGAAGAATAGCCAAGACAAAGGCAAACATCAGACTGGAAGAACTCTCACGATATTCTTTGGAGTCACCCGCCAAAGCTGTTCGGAACGTGTCGTCCAATGTTTCCTTGGCAATCTTATCCATTTCGTCCAGTCCTTGTCCGATCGTTTTTCCGTCTGCCAATCCTGCGGAAATAGTAGCTGATACAAATCGGTTATACCGGTATAACTTTGGAGGAGCGATACCACTTTCCAACTCAATCAAGTTATCCAACTGAATCATATCCCCATTGCTGCTGCGAACATAAATGGCTTTCAAATCGGCCGGCTTATTCCTCTGCTGACGATTGATCTCGCCGAGAATCTCGTATTGCTTTCCGTTCATATAGAAATATCCCATACGCTGGCCGCTCAATCCGTATTGGAGTGTTTGCGCAATATTGCGTGTGCTTACTCCCATGATACTTGCCTTGTCGCGATTGATGTTGATGCGGGCTTCCGGCTTACTGAACTTCAGGTTCACGTCGGCCATTTGGAAAACAGGATTTTCATAAACTTTCGCCATAAATACCGGTAATACTTCTTGCAGCTTTTCGATGTTGGTAGCTTGTAATACGTATTGCACCGGCATACCACCACGTCGTCCACCGAAAGAGGATGATTGTTGTACAAACGAACGTGCCTTGGTCTTTTTCTGCACAGCCTTCGAAATTTGTTCGGCTACTTCCATCTGTGTATAGTCACGATCTTTCATGTCCTTCAACGTGATACGTACATTACCGCTACCACTTGATACACGTGCCGTTACCGATTCTGCATCCGGCAGAATGGAATCTACCAACTGGTTGATGTCTTCCGTATAATCTCGTATGTATTCATAGGTTACACCCTCTGCTCCACGTGTATTGATACTGATTTGTGAACGGTCTTCCAATGGTGCCATCTCGGCAGGGATGGCATTCCACAGAAATACGATAATTATCAATGTTGCTAAGATAAGTGGCATAGCCAGCCAGCGCTTGTGCAGGAATATTTCCAATGACCGGCTGTAGATGCGGTTCATTCCTTCGAAAAATGGCTCGGTTTTCATATAGAACCAGTTCTTCTTTTCTTGTTTTACCAGCAGTTTGGTGGCAAGCATCGGAGTGAAAGTCAATGCGGCAAAAGAGGAAATGATAACAGAACCGGATACCACGATACTGAATTCACGGAAAAGTCGTCCAGTCATACCGTCCATAAATACGATGGGGAAGAATACGGCTACCAGTGTGATGGTGGTAGAGATTACGGCAAAGAAAATTTCCTTGGCACCCTCGATACCGGCCTCTTTGGGTGGCATCCCACGTTCAATACGGACATAAATGTTTTCTGTCATTACAATGGCATCATCCACCACCAGACCTACTGCCAGCACTACCGCCAGCATGGAAAGTACATTGATGGAGAATCCTGCCAGATACATTACGAAGAATGCTCCGATAAGTGAAACGGGAATCACGATACAGGGTACCAGTGTTACACGCCAGTCGCGCAGGAAGAGGAAGATAATGATAATAACGAGAATGAATGCTACATATACCGTTTCCTTTACCTCACTGATAGAAGCACGGATAAACTTGGTATTGTCGAAACCATAAGAGTATTGCACGTCATCCGGAAGGTCTTTTTGCATCTGTTCCATGCGTTCATAAACGGCATCGGCAATCTTGATGTGATTGGCACCTGGTTGAGGTACTACAACAATACCTACCATCGGTACACCATTCATTTTCATGTAACTCTTGATGTCCGCCGGTCCTAATTCTGCCCGTCCGATATCGCTGAAACGGATGATACGGTTATTATCTTCCCGCAGAATCAGATTATTAAATTCTTCTGCCGTATGCATCAATCCCAATGTACGGATGGTGAGTTCCACCGTATTACCTTCGATACTACCGGATGGAAGTTCCACATTTTCTTTATCTACTGCATTCTTAACGTCGATGGGCGTAATACCGTAACCTGACATCTTGATAGGATCGAGCCAAAGACGCATGGAATAACGTTTTTCACCCCAGATACTAACACTGCTGACGTCTGAAATAGTCTGCAACTGTTCTTTGACAGTGAGGTCTGCTATTTCGCTCAGTTCCAGTAAAGAGCGTTTGTCACTTTGCAATGCTACCATCAGGATCGGTGTAGCATCCGCATCTGCTTTTGATACGGTAGGAGGGTCACAGTCGCGAGGCAGATAACGCTGGGCGCGTGAAACTTTATCACGCACGTCGTTTGCGGCCGTTTCCAGGTCTACGGAGAGTTCAAATTCTACCGTAATACGGGATGAACCTTGTTGGCTGACACTGGACAAGGAACGGATTCCCGGGATACCATTGATGTTTTGCTCCAATGGTTCGGTAATCTGGTTTTCGATAACATCGGCATTTGCACCCGGGTAGGAGCAGGATACCGAAATGATGGGATTATCCACTGACGGATATTCGCGGACGCCGAGATAGCTGTACCCGATAAGTCCAAAAAGCAGGATGATAAGGGTAAGCACTGTGGAGAGCACCGGGCGCCGTATGCTGAGTTCGGATATGTTCATAAGGCGTCTGGTTTAATAGATATTATCCAATGTTACGGGTAATCCTGTGCGGAGCTGCAATGTTCCGGAAATTATAATTGTATCTCCGGTCTGCAAACCCTGCAATACTTGGGTTTCAGCTTCTGTACGTATGCCAGTTTGTATTTCTACAGGTTGGGCTTTTCCAGATTTATAAAGGAAAATCTTGTCCTTACCCATTTCTGGAACGATAGCTTCGGATGGAACGGCAAGGGCATCATGGATTTCATTTTTACTTAAGCGAATATCCGCATAGCGTCCCGGCATTACATTACCGTTGGCATTGGGGTAGAGGGCACGCAATGTCAATGTATGGGTGTTTTGATCCATTCTCGACTCGCGTGCGTACACTTTGGCATGGAACGTTTCAAGCTTACCCTCAAGTCCGAAGTTTACTCCTGCACCGATTTTTACGTCATTGGCATAACGTTCGGGAACGGAAAATTCTACTTTCAGCGGAGATACTTTTGTAAGTTTGGCAACGATGGTAGTGGGGGAAGCATAGGTTCCGACACTGACTTGGCGCAGACCGATTACACCGTCGAACGGAGCACGGAGCTCGGTTTGTGCAATGTTAGCTTCTATCAGGTCTATGTCTGCATTCAGGGTTGCCAGTTCTGTTTTTACCTGCTCGTAGGCTTCCTTACTGACTGCATCCCGCTCCAACAATGCATTCTGGCGGAATACGCGGTCTTCTGCCAATTTCAGTTGGGCAACAAGACGCTGCAACTGTGCCTGTAAAGGCCGGTCGTTCACTTTAGCCAGCAGTTGTCCTTTTTTAACCTGGCTGCCTTCCTCAAAATTGATTTCTATGATTTTACCTGAGGTTTCGAAAGAAAGATCCACTTCCTCATCAGGCAACAGGCTACCGCTGATTTTGATTTCATCTTTGAGCAGCTGTGGCTTTATGATCTTTGCGTTTACATTTAATGCTTTTTTGCCATTGCGGTTACTGCTCATAACTTTGTCGGCAGCTGCCAATTCTTTATTCTCTTTAGGAAGCTGGGAATAAATACCCCAACCTATCAGTCCGGCACCAATGAAAATGATAATGCCCCATTTAACTTTTTTATTCATGTATCAGTATTAGTATTATATCAGATATTAAGTTAGATTATGTAGCACTAATTTGGACATATTAGGAACAGAAAGGTTTAATGCGAAAAGCGTTAAAAAAGGTAATAAAGTGATAATGTAATAGCACAATAGCGTGTTATTATGATAGGATGATAAAGTAATAGACTGATAAAACGTTATCACATTGTTGCTTTATCAATCTATCGTTCCTTTTAATATGCAGCCCGGTATTTACCTTCCTCTTTGTCTTCCAACATGTTAAGGTATGAGGCATAACGCGATTCGCTGATGTAGTGTTCCTCCACGGCTTTTCGTACGGCACATCCCGGTTCGTGGCGATGCGTACAGTTACCGTAACGGCAATCGGCAGAGAACTTAAATATCTCCGGGAAATAGTGTCCTATTTCCTCCTCTTCCATATCGAATGTTCCGAAACCTTTGATACCCGGTGTGTCAATGATATATCCGTCTCCCGGAACGGGAAACATCTCAGAGAACGTAGTGGTGTGCATTCCTTTGTTGTGGTAGGCGGAAATCTCCCCCGTTTTTACGTCCTGTTCAGGCAATATTGCGTTGATGAGCGTTGATTTTCCTACACCGGAGTGACCGGAGAAAAGTGTTACCCGTCCTTTAAGTTCTTCCTGAATGAGTTCAATGCCTTCACCGGTTTTGGCGGAGACTTTAAAGCAGGGATAACCGATAGTGGTATAGAGATTGATGAGGCTGTTCATATAATGAAGTTCCTCTTCATTGTATGCGTCTATTTTATTGAAGATGATCTTTACCGGAACACGGTATGCTTCGGCAGAAGCCAGAAAACGGTCGATAAAGGTGGTGGATGTTTCCGGATAGTTGACCGTTACGATAAGCATGCTTTGGTCAAGGTTTGCAGCGAGAATATGCGATTGCTTGGAGAGATTGGAAGCACGACGGATAATGTAATTTTTCCGGTCTTCTATTTCACTGATGAGAGCAGTTCCTTCCGGATTCAGAATGATTTGTACATAGTCTCCCACAGCTACCGGGTTGGTACTGCGAATGCCTTTTAACCGGAAGTTACCCTTGATTTTGCACTCTACACATTTACCTTCGTCGGTTTTTACCAAATACCAACTACCTGTATTTTTTATTACCAGTCCCCTCACTACTAATTAGATGAGTAATGAAGAATGAAGAATATCTCCATTCTTCATTAAATTATTATACGGTCATGATTTCTTTGTCCTTTGCAGCCAGCATATCATCAATTTGCTTGATGTATTTATCGTGAATCTTCTGCAATTTCTCTTCACCTCCTTTTTGTGCATCTTCTGCCAGGCCGTCTTTAACAGACTTCTTTAGGCCATCGATTGCATCACGGCGGGCATTGCGTACGCTCACTTTGGCAGTTTCGCCTTCACCTTTACACTGTTTGGCAAGTTGTTTACGGCGTTCCTCAGTCAGCGGTGGGATACCGATACGGATGATTTCACCGTTATTTTCCGGCATGATGCCAAGGCTGGAGTCAATGATAGCTTTCTCAATCACCTTGAACATACTTTTGTCCCAAGGCTTGATGACAATACTACGGGCATCCGGAGTATTTACGGCAGCTACGTTATTGATGGGAACCATGCTTCCGTAAGAGTCCACACGGATACCGTCCAGCAAACGAACGTCTGCTTTTCCGGCGCGGATGTGAGCCAATGCTTCTTCCAGATACATGACGGCCATATCCATTTTTTCTTGCGCTTCATCTAAGATCTCTTTTACTTCTCTCATATTTCTTAGTTTTGAATTGTGCTTTTAGAATTTTTGATTGAACAAAAGTAGTATAATTTTGTCTATTTGCAAAATATTAGCTAACAGGAATAAAGCAAATTGCGTATATTTGATAATACGAATATCTCTGCATATACTGGTGAGGGAGAGAATGACTGTCTGCGATGATTTTACTTAGCAGTTGCGAGAAAGAAGGATAGAAATGGCGGTGTGGCTATTTAATCTGATAAATATGGAATTGAAAACAGGGCAGAGATTTTAAAACAAAAAACTCCGGTAAACATCTGCCTACCGGAGTCTCTTACTATTTGATTGTTTTTTATCAGTTATGTACCAATGTACCTATTTCTTCTCCTAACATTACCTTTTTCAAGTTTCCTATTGTATCCATGTCAAAGACAACAATGGGGAGATTATTTTCCTTACACATGCATGTTGCAGTAAGATCCATTACTTTCAGTCCACGTTTCAGAACTTCGTCATAAGTGATATCGTCGAATTTTGTGGCAGTCGGATCTTTTTCCGGGTCTGCGGTATAGATACCATCCACACGTGTACCTTTTAGCATGACATCGGCTTCAATCTCGATACCGCGTAGAGAAGAGCCCGTGTCTGTAGTGAAGAACGGATTTCCCGTTCCGGCAGACATTATAACGACTTCGCCTGCTTCCATGCTTTCGATGGCTTTCCATTTATTATAAAATTCTCCGATAGGTTCCATGCGTACGGCTGTAAGTACACGTGCCTTTACGCCGGTGGCTACCAGGGCGGAGCTTAGTGCCAGACTGTTGATTACAGTTGCAAGCATGCCCATTTGGTCACCTTTTACGCGGTCGAAACCTTTGTTTGCACCACTCAATCCACGGAAAATATTTCCACCGCCGATAACGATACCTATCTGAACGCCCAGTTCATGGATTTCCTTGATCTGTGCTGCATATTCGGCAAGGCGCTTCTCGTCAATGCCATATTGTTTTTCGCCCATCAGGCTTTCGCCGCTGAGCTTTAACAGGATTCTTTTATACTTTGCCATATGATATTACATTTAGTTTCTGCAAATATACGCTTTCTGTCTGTAAAGATTAACTTTGGTACAGAATTTTTCTACTTAAAGTTGCCTGCATGATGCCACGGAGAGATAAATAGACGATGAAGGCGAGCCAGAGGGCATGATTTCCCATCCATTCGTGTAAAGAGTAATAAACAAGGAAGAAACTGCCGGAAGCTACCAGCATGGAGTAAAACATTTGTCGGGTGGCAGTGGCTCCTATAAAAATGCCATCCCACAGGAAAGCGGCAAAACCTGTAAGTGGGATTGCCAATACCCAATAAAAGTAATTTCCGGCTTCCCGGATGACGGAGGTTTCATTAGTCAGCAGTCCTAGGAATGACTTGCCTCCAAAGAAATAAAGCAAGGTGAAGCCTGTGGAAAGACCGACACCCCAAATGAAGAGCTGGCGAACTGTGCGATATAATGCCAGTCGATTATTGGCACCAACATATTTACCCACCAACGCTTCTCCTGAATAAGCAAAACCATCCATGATATAAGAAAATAGAGTGAATAATTGCATTAGCAAAGTATTGACGGCCAATACTATTTCTCCTTGTGCCGCTCCGGCAGAAGTGAAAAATAGAGTGACAATGACCAGACAGAGGGTTCGTAGAAAGATATCCCGGTTTACCTGGAAAAAACGCAGCATGGCTTCCTTTTTCAGTACTTCATGCCAAGCAACGTGCTTTTTAAGTCCTCCATAATATCGCCTCCATAATAATAATGCCATCAGGAAACCGGCATATTGAGCTGTAAGTGTTCCCCAAGCTACCCCGGCAACTTTCATGTGGAACAGGTAAACGAAACAAAGGCTTGCAGCAATATTAACAATATTTTGTGTGATGGCGATGTACATCGGGAAACGTGAATTCTGCATACCGATGAACCAACCTGCGAATCCATAGAGTCCGAGCATAGCAGGAGCTCCCCATATACAGATCCGGAAATAGAGTGTAGCCAATCGCTCTACTTCCTCTGTAGTTTGTATAAAAGTGAATGCCAGCTTCCGGATGGGATATTGCAATGTCACTAAGATAATGGCGATAAGCAATCCTACTCCGACAGACCGTAATAAAAGTCGTGCAACTTCATCCAGATCATGTTTGCCGTATGCCTGTGAGGTCATTCCACTGGTCCCCATTCTCAAAAATCCGAAGATCCAGTAGATAATGTTGAATAACATTCCGCCCACGGCAATGGCTCCGATATATGCAGCGGCTCCCAGATGCCCTACGATTGTTACATCAATCAGTCCCAGCAAGGGAACTGTTATGTTTGATATAATCGAGGGTACAGCTATCTGAAGTATTCTTTTATTGATAATATTCGGAGTTTGAGCAATCATTTTAAAACTCTGGTTTGTTCTATTTACCGACAAAGGTACTCTTTTTGTCGCAAACGGTAAAAAAGTACCTGATAATAACAATTTTTATAATACATAATGTTTTAAAAATGAGTATATTTGCGGTAACAAAAACTGGGTAATATTTAATAAGAGATGAGAACCTTAACTTTGCTATTTTCATTAATAGTTACTTTCCCCTTTGTGCTCTCTGCGCAAACGGCGGGAGAACTCCTACAGAAGGTGTCTGCTGCCTTGTCTGAGGGGCAGGATGATTATGTTGTGAGTCTGTTTCGTCAGGCGATAGCTGCCGGAGCCGATCAGACTGAAATGTATTACTGGACTCAAATAGAAAAAAACAGTGCCGTGGCTCCCCGTCTGGTCAATGAGTTGGCAACCTATTACAAGCGTAAGCGGAATTATGACAAAGCTTATCTTTTTTACAGAGAATTCTTGCAGTATCATTCCGAAGATGTTCCTGCACTTGTGTCGTGTGCCGAAATGGAGATGATGAGAGGCAAGGAAAAAGATGCCGTCAAAACTTATGAAAAGGTTTTGATGCTGGATGCCAATAATCTGCAAGCCAATATTTTCCTGGGGAGTTATTATTACCTGCAAGCAGAACGCGAAAAGAAGAAGCTGGAGGATGATTATAAGAAAATAACTTCTCCTACACGGATGCAATACGCCCGCTATCGTAACGGACTCTCTGATGTCTACTCCAATGTTTACTCCAAAGCAAAGGACTATTTGCAGCGTGTGTTGCAACTGTTTCCTTCCACAGAGGCGGGAAATACCTTGGAAAAAATAAGGAAACTGGAAGCGGAAATTAAGTAAGCTGTAATAGGCTTTCTGCGTTTTCTACTGCTCTTTTGCAATAATAACCCGAGGCAATCTTTTTATTGATCTCCTTTATATTTCTGACCATTTCGTTATAGGATTCTGCGGAAATGGATGATAATATGGAGTCTAACTCTTCCAGTGAATCAATACACACGCCTATTTTGTTCTCTGCAACAAATGAGGCCAATGCTGCTTCTTTCCATATAATTATGGGAAGATTGCAGCGTATGTATAAGGACGCTTTATGCGGATTATTTATCTTCTGGTATATTCCGAGATCTCCCGAGCAAGTATGGATAGAGTCTCCTTCCCATATTAAGCCAAAGTGGGCGCTGACTTGTTCTATTAACTGATCTGAAGGCACAAAACCTTTAAATTTGAACAACGTTTTGTCTTTTATTTTATCTTCTTCGAATCTTTTACCGTAAAGTTCAAATTGCCATTTTGACATCACATCATTCAAAGAGTACAGATATTTGTTTTTTCTGTAATTTAGTGCTCCTGCGTAAATCACCTTAATTGGCTTCTGGTTAGGCTCATGTGTATTGTTGTTTACGGAAGGAGATAGATAATCGAAAATCTCCAGACATACCATAGGTTGAGTGTATCCTTGTGATTCCATCCATTCCTTCATCCTGTTGTTGTGTACGATTAGTACATCTGAGTGGCTGAGGCGTTTGATTTCCTGTTCTGCTGTCAATTTTTTGCTTCTGAAAGTTCCCAAGTCATGGATTATTGTGATAACTTTTCCTCGTTTCAAATGTATGATATTACATACGAAAGAGTAATACTTCTTGAAAGGATACTGGACGACTACCACGTTATTGGCAGAAATTGTAAACAACACTTTTAGTACTCCGGCAAGGGTAATTAAAAAGCCTGCTATCTTGTTGGAATAAGTGGTTTGCGGTAGTCCGGCATTTTTATATCCCAGTTTAGAGAGAATTTCTTCTATATCTGTTTTGGCCTTATTGCCTGCATTATTTAGGACATTATAGTTTTTGGATAGATAATATTGAGTCATTGTTTTGTTCTTTTAGATTGATAACTCCTTTTGGGTGAGAGATATGGCTGATGCAATAGTGTCATCCATATCGAAATATGCATATTGTCCCAAACGTCCTCCGAAAATGACATGGGAATTTTTTTCTGCCAATGCCTTATACTTATTAAAACATTTTAAATTCTTTTCATCATTGATGGGGTAATAAGGCTCGTCAGAAGGCGTATATTTCTGAGGATACTCCTTGGTAATGATAGTTGAAGGTTGTTTCCCGAATTCAAAATGTTTGTGTTCAATGATTCGTGTAAATGGGTATTTAGCTTCATTGTAGTTGATTACGGCATTACCTTGATAATTGTCAGTATCCAAATAGATGTGTTTAAACTTCAGACTTCTGTAATCCAGTCTGCCAAACTTATATTCAAAATACTCGTCGATGCAACCTGTGAAAAGTATCTTTTCTGCTATACTCTGAAAATAGGGTATGTTATCAAAATAGTTTGTATAGGTTTGAACATGGATATCCTTTAACAGATTGTTGGTGAGTGCAGTATAGCCATCTTTAGGGATGCCTTGATAAGGGTCGTTGAAATAGTTGTTATTATAAGTAAGACGGAAAGGTATTCTTTTGATGATGGAAGCAGGCAGTTGGTTGGCGGGACGTCCCCATTGCTTTTCTGTATATCCCTTTATTAGTTTTTCATATATATCTCTTCCAACTAATTTTATTGCTTGCTCTTCTAAATTCTTTGGTTCACCTATATTAGCATCTTTAACTTGTCCTTCAATTTTAGCTATAGCTTCTTTTGGTGTTCTAACCTTCCATAGCTGATAAAATGTATTCATATTAAATGGTAAATTATACAATTCCCCTTTGTAATTAGCAACTGGACAATTTGTATATCTATTAAATTCTACAAAACTATTAACATAATCCCAAACCTCTTTATTGCTAGTATGGAATATATGCGCTCCATATTTATGAACATTTATATCTTCTATATTTTCACAATATATATTTCCACCAATGTGCTTTCGCTTATCTATAACCAAACACTTTTTACCTCTTTTGTTTGCTTCATATGCAAATATTGAACCAAACAAACCTGATCCAACTATTAAATAATCATATTTTTTCATTACATAAAACTCCTCATTTTACATTTAATTATAAGCTAGCATATAGCTTCAACGTTCTTAAATCTAACTCCTCAAATAAATACAGTTAATAAATATAACATTAAATAATTATATGGAAATGATGTAGTAACAAATAATAATATAAACCCTATTGCAAAAAATATTCTTCCAAAATCTTTACTATAAACAGCTCTCTTTATCCATAAAATAACTGGAAAAGCATACATACTAAATAGTAATATTCCCCCTTGTGCTAAAACTCGAAATATTGAATTACTAAATCCTATATTTCTTGTTCTAAATTCACTCATATTCTCTCTAATGATATCCATATTTAAATATCCGTTGCCAAAAATAGGATTAACTGTCCAAGCCTTATATCCAGCTATATAGTCATCTAATCTGTCTGAATATGAATTTGTGGTAGATTTTACATTTAACAAATTTCCTATTATAATCAATGTAATTAATATTAAACTAAATATCGAAACCCATTTTATATAACTAAATATCTTTAAGTTTGATTTACTAATCATAAAATTCGATAATACTACAAATACAACTAAAACTATTCCTGTTAATGAAAATGTAGAAATAATTGTTACTATTAACATTATAGCTTTAAATGTTACTTTCCTTTTTACCAAAAATACTTCCATCATTAATGCAATTGATAATAATAAAGAATATTTTGGTGCCTCATAGAAAATTCCACAATTTCTATAAAAATTAAATCCAAAGGTATTTTCCATTTGACTTTCATAATATAAATGATAGTATCCCTTAATATTTTGAATAATTTTGTTTCTGGTAACTATAATTTCAACATTTGTTTCTAATACTTTAAGTACTGATCCCAAAATCCAAAAAACAATGGAAATAATCGCCAAAACAAATACAACATTTATAATTTTTTTCATTAATTCTAAAGAGTTATGATTGATTGAATCTATAGAAGTTCGATACAATCCAAAAATAAATAATACTAGCAAAAATAAAACTGATTTAGTGACATTATTAAAATTAATAATAACAA
>OLVO01003758.1_pt1 | contig 12062 bp, 7 predicted proteins | sample 1672571 | NCBI WGS metagenome assembly OLVO01 (sample SAMEA3136700, study PRJEB25190) | human gut metagenome | biome: human gut; feature: human-associated habitat; material: faeces | place: Austria | collected 2013 | reverse complement strand
TATAGAGATTATGTCTTCCGGCATACGGCATCCTACTGTGTACTCCCCGTCATTATTTGAGCATCTTATAATGCAGCCCTCTAGTGGATTTGTACAAATCTCATCAAAATTATCCACTGAAACAATTATATTCTTATCTTTTGCATTTACAAAAGCACTGTCACAGACCGAAAATGCAAAACCGTTTGCACTCACATTTACCATACGCCCATTATATGTTTTGTCATCGTTCTCAAATTTTATCGTACAGGCATTTGCAATCGGCATACGAGGATATTTTCTTCTGTTATGTACCTGCGGATTTGACTCTATATAAAGTTTATACTCACCACTTTCAGCGGCTTTACTGTGTCTGATTGATATATTTTCCCAATAATACAATACATTGTCTACTACTATATTAAAGTTACATCTCGTATGTTTATCTTTTTTATCAAACAATTCACTGTCTTTTTCGTCAACAGTTATATATAGTTCATTGCCATTACGCTCTACAACTTCACCACTATACTCTTTCTTAACACCATTTACATTGCTTATGGAAATCTTCATGCCGCTTCTTACATCCTGAACACCCATAAATCCGCCAACGCCAAGTTCTTCCATTAGTTTTCCGACAACATCCTCAATGTCCATCGCACTTTTAGCACTTGACTCATACTTGCTGAGCATGGTTCTTGTAGTAAGTTCCGCCTTGTTTATGCTTTCTGTCATATCGTTCATAACAGCACCTACCTGATTCATATTGTCTGTAAGTGTTTTATTTGATGTCTCTACCTCTTTTACTGCACTGTCTACAATCTTTATATTTTCACCAAGCGTTGCAGCATCATTTGTTATTTTTGTCACACTCCTATTAACATTTGATACTTTTTCTATGTTCAACTGAATAAGTTCTATAGTCTGTGCAATGGAATCCATCATTTTTGCCGATGTCTCCTCAAGTCTTGAAAGTGCCTGCATAATACTTCCCGATGATTCCTTAGTTCCATTACTTAAATTTCTTATCTCATCTGCAACAACTGCAAAGCCCTTTCCTGCTTCACCTGCTCTTGCTGCCTCTATTGAAGCATTAAGTGCAAGAAGATTCGTCTGCGATGTTATACCATCTATCGTGCTTGTCTCATCTTTAACACCTTTGAACTCTTCTTTAAAGTCTGCCAGTATATTTTCTACTTCTTTAGAAAGTTCAGACATTTTGTTTGTTGTATCAACCACTTCCACAAGGTCCTTAGCACTTGTATCTGCGTGCTCAACAGATGCATTTATAAGTTCTACGACCTGTTCCATAAGTCCTGCAACATTTCTTACCTGGTCGTCAATTACATTTGTCATATCAACCGAAGATACGGTTTTCTCATTTAATACATCATTGTTATCCGAGAGCACTCTCATATCTTTAACAACTTCATCCGCACCTGCCTTATTCTCATCTGCAAGCTTAAAATGGTGGAGATTGATGTCAAGCCAAACTGGATAGGAAAATCTCTTATGGAACTCGACCTAAGAAAAAAAGAAAACCTGAATGTAATTGCCGTAAGACAGGATACATCATCTGAATACGAGGTAAACCCGTCACCTGATATAAGACTGACCGATAAGATGACTATGCTTATCACCTGTGAGGTGAAAGACCTTGATAATCTATTGTAATTTTTTGTATATAAAGGGATATTTAAACAATTACGAAAGTCCCTCTGTATAATAACAGCCAGACAATAGTCATAACTATATTTTACATTATCACAGCCTATAAGCGTTGCATTTAATATACATTTCTTATAGGCTGTAGTTGTCACTGTTTACACCATAAGTTTCCATATAATCCTCTACGCATAAACAGCTATATTTATTTAATTTTCTAATTTAGATAAGTGACTCATAAAGTTTTGTTATATCTTCTACACTTGTCTCCTTTGGATTGCCAGGACGGCACGCATCGTCATATGCTGACTGTGCAAGGAATGGTATATCCTCTTTCTTTACGATTTCTTTAAGGTCTGCAGGTATTCCAACATCTTTTGAGAGCTGTTTTACTGCATCTACTGCTGCCTTTCTGTACTCTTCCTGAGACATATTCTCCGTGCCTTCAACTCCCATAGCCTTTGCTATGTCACGGTATTTCCCTCCTGTAGCTTCTGCATTGTACTCCATAACAGTAGGAAGAATTATGGCATTTGCAATACCGTGTGGTGTATCATAAAGTGCACCGAGCGGATGTGCCATACTATGTACTATACCAAGTCCGACATTTGAAAATCCCATACCTGCAACATACTGACCGAGAGCCATACCCTCTCTGCCCTCAGGTGTATTGTCAACTGCTCCTCTGAGTGAGCGTGATATGATTTCGATAGCTTTAAGATGGAACATATCAGAAAGTTCCCATGCACCTGCCGTAATATATCCCTCGATAGCATGAGTGAGTGCATCCATACCTGTCGCTGCCGTAAGTCCCTTAGGCATAGATGACATCATGTCAGGGTCCACAAAAGCAACAACCGGAATATCCTTAGGGTCTACACAGACCATCTTTCTGTTTTTCTCAGCGTCAGTTATAACATAGTTTATAGTAACCTCTGCCGCAGTTCCTGCTGTCGTAGGCACCGCAAGGATAGGCACTGATTTATTCTTTGTAGGAGCAACTCCCTCAAGACTTACAACATCGGCAAAATCAGGATTGTTGATGATGATACCGATAGCCTTTGCCGTATCCATAGAAGAACCTCCACCGATAGCTATAAGATAATCTGCACCGGACTTCTTAAATGCTTCAACACCTGTCTGAACATTTTCAATCGTTGGATTTGGTTTAATATTTGAATACAGCTCATATGCCATACCATTTTTCTCAAGTACATCCAACACTTTCTGTGTTACACCAAACTTTACCAAGTCCGGATCCGAACATACAAACGCTTTCTTAAAACCACGAATTTTAGTTTCTGTTGCAATCTCTGCAATAGCTCCTGCCCCATGATACGATGTCTCGTTTAATACAAATCTGTTTGCCATACTAGAATCCTCCTGTAAAATAATAAAAGTAATTTTGTTGAAATTGCACAAATTTCTGTGTATTTTCCAAAGTTTCTAGTATAATTATACGAAATTTACTCATAAAAAGCAAGATTCACTTTGTGAAAACTTTATAAACTACACGTCGTTATTTCACACGCAATTCATTGCGCAGCTTGCGAATCTTTCCCTGGAACTGCAAATACATATCGTATTCTCCAGGTTCCAGTCCATCCACCTGCACAGCAAAGATTTCTTTACGTCTGCCCATACGCAGTTGCGAATAATCTTGTACATATGTCTTATGCTCACCCTTAAAATACAGCTTTTCAACTGCACCAGGCAGCATCGAATACTGCAAAAGATTCTCGCACAAATGCACGTTACCGAAGAAGGTACCACGAATACGCTGATCCGTTTTTTTCGGCATTGTTCCATGAAATTCTTCCGGTGTTGGGAGCTTACCAAACTCTGTCTGATCATGCAGCCCCATCCCCACACAAAATGAAGGAATGTCCGGATGAAACTCCCAAGCCCACAAAAAGTTTTTAGTCAACTTAAACGTCTTCTCAACTTCGCCGTTTTCGCCATTGACCAACTGGATCTGGGAATGAAGTTCTGTCGTACGGTCTTGCGTGATACCTGTCAAATGGAAATACTTGTTGTATTCTTTTGTATAAAGGGCACTACCAAACTGCATCGTTTTCAAACAGTCTTTCTTGCTCTCCTGTACATATGTGCCGGCAGCCTCATCGATCGACACACGAAGTACCGCAGAATGTTGTGCATCATTGTAACCGCCATCTACCGCCCCTTTAGTACCTGTGCTATAGATCAACAATTCGTGCTCATCCATCCAAACAGCCTTATCCGGTCTTCCCATTTCGATATCAGCACCCTCTGTTGTCAAAGCGATGGCTTCCAACTCTGTATCCTGCCAGATTGATTTTGGTGCCAGCACCCAATCCAATTTGCCACTCTCCAGATCAAGCTGTGCGATCGTGTGTATACGCTTTAATGTCAGCAAAAGCTTTCCGGCGCGGTACTCCATCGCTGAAAAAAGCAGCCATTCCTTACCGGTGTGGTATTTTTCTCCCAGCAAGTCAATCAGCTTAATGCGGCGTACGATCTCACCGGTATTCATATCCATCGTAAGAATACAGTCATTATAATGCTCTCCATCGGACGAAGTCACAAGATACAACGAACTATCGTGCTGTGCTAATGCAGTACCGATCGGTTCATTCAAAATATATGTGCGATACACTCTGCCCATATAATCCATTTCATGATAACGGCACGGCTGGATCTTGCCCATGCTGTTTACAATGTTAGCTGTTCGATCTGCTAACAGAACATGACCATTCGGCATCGGTATCATACCCATCTTATAGGTACGAAGCTGCATTGAATATCGGATCGCACCATCTGCATCAAAGACCAATGGACTAAAAGCGGCACCGTTGACTGCCAGCAGCGGCATTGCTGCGGATTTATCTCCCTCTACTTCCATCACAAGATCCTTTTGGTTTTCAGGCACTTCTGAAACAAAAATACGGATCACTCGATGCTTTACAACTTTTCCTTCTCGATCGATCAGAGACAGATCTACCGTATTGCTACGTTCGAAATACAACCCCAAGATCGCCACACGATGTCTTGTTGTATAGCTGGATTCACCAACAAAATCATTGCCATTATCTCCGAACACACGATAGCGCACCTTGTACTCCTTGGAAGAGTTGAACAGGATAAGGGCTGTCTGTTTAGCCACTCCATATGGATTTGGAATAACCAGCACGTGAGAAAATGTGTACAAATGTCTGTCCAAGATCCGCTCAAAAGCGTAATCGCGCAGCTGTGCCAAAAACGCCCGCTTTGGCTCTTTTCGGTACGGCGTCATAACCTTACGGTTGTCATACTGCGCCAACTCACGCTCATACATGCGATCCATTTTGTTGAGATCACTTTCACTCAATGTGACCTTTGTTCCTTTTCTTACTTCAACAAATAATTTTTCACGTAAGTTCATATGCTCTCCTCTTTATAATTTCATAGTCAACTGAATACGCTGTTTTTTGAGATCGACACCCATTACTTTGACATCAACGATATCTCCGACACTGACAACATCCAACGGGTGTTTGACAAATTTCTTATCCGACATTTCGGACACATGTACCAATCCATCCTGATGAACGCCGATATCTACAAACGCACCAAAATCAATAACATTTCGAACTGTCCCCTTAAGGATCATGCCCTCTTTGAGATCTTTCATCTCTAACACATCTGTTCGAAGGATCGGTTTTGGCATTTCATCACGAGGATCTCTCGCAGGTTTCTCCAATTCCTTCAAGATATCAACCAGCGTGATCTCACCAATACCAAGCTCGTCAGCCATTTTCTTTTTGTCTTTCACACGCTTCTGCAAACTGCCGGATGCTTTGTTCTCTGTCGGTGTTTCTTCCGTCTCACCGCTCGGCAGGTCTATTGAGCCAAAGGCTTCCGCAAAGGCTGCGCCAAAGGCTGTGTGCGTATTGCGTACAACAAACTGCTGTTTCTTTTTCTTTGGAGCGGTTTTCTTCTTGGCTAATGGGGACTGCTGTTTGGCCGCTTCTGTCTGGATCTTTTTGAGTTCTTCCGTGTCAATGCCAAGCTTATCTAATAATGCATTGGCTGCATCATAAGTCTCCGGATGAACGCTCGTTGCATCCAATGGATTTTTCCCATCCAAAATACGCATAAAACCTGCACACTGTTCAAAGGCTTTCGGTCCCAGTTTTGGTACTTTTAACAACTCTTTACGTGACGTAAACTTTCCGTTTTCTTCACGATACGTAACGATGTTCTTTGCGATCACTTTGCTGATACCGGAAATATACTCTAACAGTGAAGCGGATGCTGTATTCAGATCCACACCAACTTTATTTACACAATCTTCCACAACACCGGATAATGTTTCCCCTAACTTCTTCTGATTCATATCATGCTGATACTGTCCTACACCGATAGACTGTGGATCGATCTTCACCAACTCTGCCAGCGGATCCTGCAAACGTCTTGCGATCGACGCTGCACTTCGCTGTCCCACATCAAAATTCGGAAATTCCTCGGTGGCAAGTTTACTTGCGGAATAAACTGAAGCACCTGCTTCATTTACAATAATATACTGCACAGGTTCTTTGATCTCATGCAGCATATCCGCAATGATCATTTCCGACTCGCGGGATGCCGTTCCATTGCCGACGGAGATCAGAGAAATTCCGTATTTCTGGATCAGTTTTTTCACCTCACGTTTTGCCTCTTCGACCTTGTTCTGCGGTGCTGTCGGATAGATCACCTTCGTATCTAACACTTTACCGGTTGGGTCTACCACAGCAAGTTTACAACCGGTACGAAATGCAGGATCCCAGCCCAAAACTGTCTTACCGGCAATCGGCGGCTGCATCAAAAGCTGCTCTAGGTTTTTACCAAATACTTTGATCGCACCGTCTTCTGCCTGCTCAGTCAACTCATTACGAATCTCGCGCTCGATAGCAGGCGCGATCAAACGCTTATAACTGTCTGTCACTGCCTCTTCTAACACCGGCGTTACGATCTCATTTTCCTCTGTGATCGTCTTTTTGCATAGATACGTAAGAATACGTTCTTCCGGAGCCTCCAGTTTTACCACTAGGAATTTTTCCTTTTCACCACGATTTAACGCAAGAACACGATGACCGGCAATCTTTTTAACCGGCTCCTGATATTCATAATACATCTCATAAACAGACTGCGCCTTTTCATCCTTGGCAGTTGAGGTAAGGATACCTTCTTCCCGTGTTATATCACGGATATATTTACGATAATCTGCATTATCAGAAATCTGCTCGGCAATAATATCTCTCGCTCCTGCAATCGCATCTGCAACATCTTTCACTTCTTTTTCCTCAGATACATACTGCTCGGCAATCGTTTCTAACGGCTCTGTCACTTCTTGTGCCAAAATGATCTGCGCTAATGGCTCTAATCCCTTTTCCTTGGCGATGATCGCTCTTGTACGGCGTTTTGGACGATACGGACGATACAAGTCCTCCACGAGCACCTGTGTCTCTGCTGCAAGGATCTGTGCCTTCAATTCATCGGTCAATTTTCCTTGTTCTTCGATTGTTGCAAGAACCTGTTCCTTTTTTTCTTCCAGTGTACGCAAATAAGTTAATCGCTCACTCAGATTACGGAGTTGTTCATCATTCAACGAACCATGTGCTTCTTTACGGTATCTGGCAATAAACGGGATCGTATTGCCCTCGTCGATCAGTTTTATGACCGCCTCTACCTGCTGCGGACGAATTTCTAACTCTGCTGCTATTTTCTTTACAATATCCATAGTATCCTACATTCCTTTCTATACGCACTTTGCCTATGCATCAAGAGTAAAATAGGCAGCCACTCGATACGCGGCTGCCCTTCTTTACCTTGAACTCTTAAATTTTCCGCGCTGACAATATTTGATGTTCTCCGTCAATTAACGAGACAATGCAAATGCATCATGAACTGCCTGTGCAGCCTCATTGACGTACTTCTCTTCTACGAGAACGCTGACGCGGATCTCGGAAGTAGAAATCTGCAAAATGTTTACTCCTGCATCATACAATGCTTCAAACATCTTAGCTGCAACACCTGCATTAGACATCATTCCGGCACCGACGATAGATACTTTGGCAACGTTAGTGTTCACTGTTGTCTTCTCGCATTTCAGACTTGTGTTAGCATGTCTTTCCAATGTCTCCATTGCCGTGTCTGCCTGATCTCTGGTTACTGTAAAGCTGATGTCCTGTGTTCCGCCATGCTCTACAGACTGTAAGATCATATCTACATTGATATTGTGATTTGCTAAATGCTGGAACAGCTTAAATGCTACGCCCGGCTTATTCTCTAATCCAACTACTGAAATCTGTGCTACATTTTTATCTGTGGCTACACCACTTACTAACATTTTCTCCATTTTACTTTCCTCCTTTACTACAGTTCCTTCACTTGTATTCAAACTAGAACGTACTACCAACTGTACGCCGTATTTTTTAGCCATCTCAACAGAACGATTGTGCAATACACCGGCACCAAGACTGGCTAATTCCAACATCTCATCGTACGTGATCTCGTCTAATTTACGAGCATTTGGTACGACGCGTGGATCTGCAGTAAAGACACCATCTACATCTGTATAAATCTCGCAGGCGTCTGCATGTAATGCAGCTGCCAATGCTACTGCTGTCGTATCGGAACCACCTCTTCCGAGTGTTGTGTAATCATCAAACTTATTGATTCCCTGAAATCCTGTAATTACTACGATACGACGATTATCCAACTCATTACGGATACGCTCCGTATCAATTCTCTTCAGACGAGCATTACCATACACTTCTGTCGTATGCATCTGCACCTGAAAAGCATTCATGGAAACTGCCGGAACACCAAGAGAGTCCATTGCCATTGCCATAAGTGCAACGGATGTCTGCTCACCTGTTGTAAGAAGCATATCCAACTCTCTGCGGGACGCCTTCGGATTAATATCCTTTGCCATATCCAACAAAACATCTGTCTGTTTGCCCATTGCAGAAAGAACGACTACTACCTGATTTCCTTTTTTGTAATCTTCAATACAACGCTTCGCCACATTAAAGATCCGCTCTTTGTTGGCAACGGAAGTACCACCAAATTTCTTAACAATTAACATATCTATCCTCTTTTCTGCTCATATTACTGAGCGGCTTATTATTTCGTCTCCGGAACGCGGATCTTATTGATCACATTGCCGATTGAATCTGCTGCTGATGCATAAGCTCCCTCTGTGATCTCTCCCGTGATAAATGCATATTCGTCCGCATATCCGGCATCAATCTCTGTCACATCGCCAAACGCTTCTTTGACCTTAGCTGCATTCTGTGACTTATCTCCACGCAAACGCACGAAGAAGCTGCTCTTGCTCTCCTCAAAAGGCTCTAAAGCGATCTTCTCGGCACTCCACTGTACCTCAACGCATTTTCCTATGTTTTTAGCGACTTCCATAACATCGGAAACGACCGCACTGGCTGTTGCCAGCTTGCCGGCGCCCTGTCCATAGAACATGACATCTCCAACCATATTTCCTTTTACTAAAATAGCGTTAAATACATCGTCTACGCTATATAATGGGTTCTCCGGATAGATCAGCACCGGTGCAACTTTTGCGCTGATGCGATCTCCATCTTTCTTGCTGGAACCAAAAATTTTTACTTTGGCCCCGATCTTACCGGCATATACGATATCACGGTCTGTGATCTTGGTAATTCCCTCTGTATAAACATCGTTAAAATCCAGTGTCTTGCCATAGGCAAGAGAAGTTAAGATTGCGATCTTGCGGCAGGCATCATATCCTTCCACATCTGCAGTCGGATCTGCCTCTGCATAACCAAGCTGCTGCGCCTCTTTGAGCACTGTGTCAAAATCAGCTCCCTTATTGGTCATCTCTGTCAAAATAAAGTTCGTTGTACCGTTTAAGATACCGGAAATCTCCAATATCTCATCCGGATTCAAAGAACTCTGCAGTGGGCGGATAATCGGAATACCACCACCAACACTGGCCTCAAACAAGAAACTTACATTGTGGTCTTTTGCTATCTGAATAAGCTCCGGTCCAAAATCAGCCACCAACGCTTTGTTGGATGTGCAAACACTCTTCCCGGCCTCCAAACTAGCCTTTACAAACTCATAGGCAGGGTGTAATCCTCCCATCGTTTCTACAACCACATGAACCTCCGGATCATTTTTGATCACTTCAAAATCATGTACCAGCACTTCCTCTACCGGATCTCCCGGAAAATCTCTCAAGTCCAGCACATATTTTGTACAGATCTCATCCCCGATGCGTTTTGCGATCATCGCATTGTTCTCGCGAATAATATCAAAAACACCGGATCCGACTGTTCCGTAGCCTAACACACTTACGTTAATCATAGTTTCCTCCATTTCTCTGCCAATGTATTTTTATTTATGTCAGATGCCCCCTTACAAAAAGGAGCATAGAGCACACTGCTCATTTACTTTGTGATCCATGCTAAATATGCATTGATAAACGGATCCAGATTGCCATCCAAAACGTCTTGCACATTACCGATCTCAGCACCGGTACGATGATCTTTGACCATGGTATACGGCTGCAGCACATAGGAACGGATCTGGCTTCCCCAGCCAATCTCTTTGGATTCGCCTCGGATACCGCTCGCCTTTTCCAACTGCTCCTGCTGTTTTAAAATATACAGCTTTGCCTTGAGCATCTGCATTGCCTTATCCTTATTCATATGCTGTGAACGTTCATTTTGGCACTGTACCACGATCCCTGTCGGGAAATGGGTAATTCTAATTGCAGAAGAAGTCTTATTGATATGCTGACCACCCGCTCCACTGGAACGATATGTATCGATACGAATATCATCATCTGCGATCTCAACATCAAGATCTTCTTCGATATCCGGCATGACATCACAGGATACAAAGGATGTCTGCCGTTTGCCGGCTGCATTAAACGGTGAGATTCTCACCAAACGGTGCACTCCATGCTCTGATTTCAGATAACCATACGCATTTGCGCCATTGATCTGCAGCGTAACTGATTTATAACCCGCTTCATCACCATCCAGAAAATCCAGCATTTCAACTTCAAATCCATGCTTTTCTGCAAAGCGCTGATACATACGGCACAACATACTTGCCCAGTCGCAGCTTTCTGTTCCACCGGCACCGGCATGAAGCGTTAATATTGCATTGTCTTTGTCGTATTCTCCACTCAAAAGTGTTTCAATACGCAGGGATTCGTATTCCTGCTCAAATTGCTGCAGTGAATCTTCTACTTCCTCCAACACGCTGGCATCATTTTCTTCCTCCGCGATCTCGATCAACATCAAAATATCATCGCGGGCGCTCTCCAATGACTCATAGCGTTCTATCACGGATTTCAGCTTTTTGGACTCCTGTACGATCTTGGCAGAATGTTCCGGGTCATCCCAAAATCCCGGATCTTCCATTGTCTTGTCCAGTTCTTCCACTCGATCTCGTTTATTAGCGAGGTCAAAGTGAATTCCCCATTTCAAGCAGTGGCTGTTCATAGTTTGCAAGCGTCATTTTGACTCTGTCAAACTCTACCATACCAACTCACCTCTTTCTATATTTTATCAATTATATCCTTCCGGCTCACGATCCGTGAACCGGAAGGCACTATAATACTTATTATGCACGGCGTCCGCAGCACTGTTTGTACTTACGTCCGGAACCGCATGGGCACGGGTCGTTTGGCTGTACCTTCTTGGTTGTACGGCGCTTTGGCTGTGCCGGCTGAGACTCATCCTTATTCGTTCCGGTAACCTTAGCAACCTGCTCACGCTCTACTTTCTGCTCGATCTTGATATGTGTGAGCGCTTTTACAGTCTCCTCTGTGATCGAATCAATCATTGCATTGAACATATCAAATCCGGCGAATTTGTATTCCACAACCGGATCTCTCTGTCCATATGCCTGTAATCCGATACCTTCACGAAGCTGATCCATATCATCGATATGATCCATCCACTTGTTATCAATAACTCTCAACAGAATAATTCGCTCAACCTCACGGATCTGATCCGGATCAGGGAATTCTGCCTCTTTTGCCTCATATACCTTAACGGCTTCCTCTTTGAGTTTCTGTGCCAGATCCTCTCTGGTACCATGTTTTAACATCTCGTCGTCAAGCTGAATTCTCTTCAACGGTATGATCGGAAGCAAGACATTATTTAACTCCTGTACATCCCAGTCTTCTGCACTGCCATCCTCCGGAATGACTGAATTTACGCAATTTTCCACTTCATCGGTGATCATCTTGTAGATCGTATCACGCATACTCTCTCCATCCAGAACACGACGACGCTCTTTATAGATCACTTCACGCTGCTCATTATTAACACGGTCAAACTCCAGCAAATTCTTACGAATACCAAAGTTGTTATTCTCAATCTTCTTCTGTGCATTTTCGATCGCACTGGAAAGCATCT
>OLVO01003757.1_pt1 | contig 12063 bp, 9 predicted proteins | sample 1672571 | NCBI WGS metagenome assembly OLVO01 (sample SAMEA3136700, study PRJEB25190) | human gut metagenome | biome: human gut; feature: human-associated habitat; material: faeces | place: Austria | collected 2013 | reverse complement strand
GGGGCACGTTGCAGGAGATAAAGACCACCGAGGAGGAGTCCATATACGCGGTGGCGATGCCGGTGGTCAGGTTCGTGGCTCCCGGGCCGGAGGTAGCGAAGCACACGCCCACCTTGCCGGTGCTGCGGGCGTAGCCGTCCGCCGCATGGGCGGCCCCCTGCTCATGGGAGGTCAGAATATGGGTGATCTCCTTGCAGTCATATAAAGCGTCATACACGTTCAAAATCGTGCCGCCGGGATACCCGAATATGGTATCCACCTTCTGTTCCCGCAGACATTCCATCAAGATCCGCGCGCCTGTGAGTTTCATGTCGATTACCTCCCCGTACAAGTAGCAAAAAAAGCGGCCCCGCTGACCAGCGGGACCGCTTTCGGCTCGTTTTTCTTACAAGCTCAACCGTTCTGTACCCCACGCCAGCCATATTGAATTGTGCCAATAATGGAAATAATGGCAACAAAAATGGACGCCATAATGGCGTCCATAATAATGGCGATCATAGAGCGGGAGCTTGCGGCGCAAGAGGATACGGCGTCTGCCTTGGCAGCCGCTGCGACAGTATGATCGAACAACTTCATCATCCTGTCCACATCCCCTCTCGTAAGATGTGGTTACAGTACCACTCGCGAAGCGCTTTGTCAATCTGGTTTTGATAGATCGACCTATCTTTCGTAGCATTTCCAAAAATTTGCGGAATCCCGGAAAAGGGGAATTGTAAATTTTTGCCATAAAAAGCCGATCCCGGGTCTGTTCTGCAAAAGGGCCGCAGACTTATACAGCACCCAAAACGGCGCCCCCGCCGGAGATCCTTCTCCGACAGGGAACGCCGTTCTGTTTTCGTTTTTCTGCTCCGGAGATCCATTTAGTATGCCCCTTGCTTTTCCAGGAGCGGCCCTCAGTCCTCCACCTCCGCAAGCACATTGGAACCTTTTGATGATCGGCCGCACATTTTCTGTTCGTAGCTGTCGCTTTGTGTCAAACTTTATATTTCATAAGTTATAGCTTATAGACTCGCAATTTCTCCATTGAATTTCAACCGTAAGTGTGCTATACTATAGTCAGCCACGGAAAGGAGGCTAAGACTTATGATCAAACGCGAACTGTATATGAGCCGTATCCGTCCTTTTATCGGAACAGAGCTGATTAAAGTCATGACCGGTATTCGCCGCTGCGGGAAGTCGGTCATGTTGGAGCTGATCAAGCAGGAACTCACGGAGTCCGGTGTCAGCCCGACGCAGTTTGTCTCCATCAATTTTGAAGATATGAGCTATTCCCACCTGCAAACCGCACAGGCGCTGCATGATGAGATCACCGCAAGAGCCGCAGAAATAGAGGGCAAGGTCTATTTATTCTTTGATGAAATACAGGAGGTCAAGGACTGGGAGAAGTGCATCAATTCTCTCCGCGTTTCACTTGACTGTGATATCTACATCACCGGCTCGAATGCAAAGCTGCTGTCCGGTGAGCTTGCGACCTATTTGGGCGGTCGGTATGTGGAGTTTGTGATCTATCCGTTCTCCTTCGGGGAGTTCATGGAGCTGTACCGTTCGATTGCCCCCGATGCGTCCATCCAGCAGTGTTTCCAAAAGTACCTGCTCGCCGGAGGGATGCCCTATCTCGCAAATCTCCGATATGCGGATGCGCCATCCAAGCAATATCTTCACGATCTGTTCAACTCTGTCCAGCTCAAGGACATCGTGAAGCGGAATAAAATCCGGGATGTTGACCTGCTGGAGCGGATCATTGCCTATGTGATCGCCAATGTGGGAACGACCTTCTCTGCGACCTCGCTTGCGAAGTTCCTGAAAAACGAGCAGCGCACCGTTGCCCCGGAAACGATCCTGAATTACATCAGATACTGCTGTGAGGCGTACCTGTTCTATCAGGTGAAGCGGGAGGATTTGCAGGGCAAACAGATCCTTGCCTCCAATGAGAAGTATTATATTGCCGATCATGGCATCCGCGAGGCGGTCTTCGGCGGCAATATGCGGGACATCAATCTCATTTTGGAAAATATCGTGTATCTGGAGCTACTGCGCCGGGGCTATGAAGTGACCGTTGGCAGAACGGGCGATAAGGAAATTGATTTTGTATGCGACAAGCGCGGCGAAAAGCTGTACGTTCAGGTGTGCTATCTGCTCGCCTCCGACGAAACGGTCAACCGTGAGTTTGGTGCGTATGACTCTATCCGCGACAACTTCCCGAAGTACGTTGTTTCTCTCGATGAGTTCGATATGAGCCGAAACGGGATCAAACACCGGAATATCCGCGACTTCCTCTTGGCTGAGGAATGGAACTGAAGAAGAAACCCGGGGCCCAAGTGACCTCCTCGTTTCCTCTTAAAACAATGACACAAGATGCACCAAACCGCGTCTCCACCCTGCTGCTGACGATGGGACAATAGGCACCGAGAATCGATAAGGCACCCGGAAGTATATACTTCCGGATGCCTTATCGTAAGAGAGAGGGAGATTCAGTAGAATAACGGCAGATTCTCTGTATCTGAGTATACTATTTAGATATTTGAGCCGGCATTGTATCCTTCCCTGCGCGCATTATAGATTTTTCGTACCTGCGCGCAGTCGCCGATCTTCCAGAAATCATAGGCAAGGGTACGGAACTGTTCCGCCTCGTCCTCCATAGGAAGATATCCCCCAGCCCAAATCACGGTATCGGCGAGCAAAGTGTACTCGCGGGCATCCGCATTGCGCACTGTGACGCCTTCAGATGTGATCGCAGTGCATTCCGCTTCGTTGTAGATTTTGACAGGAACCTTTTTAAGTTCCATCAGCAAACCTTCCCGGTAGAGATATGCCGCGTCGCGGCAGACCTCCTTTTTCCTGCTGAGAAGGTGCACTGTGCGCCCGGTCATTCCCAACTGCAACGCAAGCTCACAACCGACCAATCCGCCGCCGACAATGGCGACGTTCTGCCCGAGAGAGTCGATCCTCCGCAGAGCATCCTCTGCTATGATCGCGCGTTCTGCGCCTGCGACCTCAGGCTTTTTCGCCTTTGCGCCGAGCGCCGCTACGATCACATCGGGGTGCAGCGATTCTACCAGCGCGGGGGTTGCTGCGGTATGGAGGCGTATTTCGGCGCCGCTTCTCTCCAAGCGGCGAATCATAACATGCATCAGCTGATCGACTTTCTGCTTGAACGGGACATATTTCGCATGCCGCATAGCGCCGCCAAGCTCGTTTTCCCGCTCACACAGAATGACATGGTGTCCGCGCTCGGCAAGCTCGGCAGCCGCTTCCATACCGGAAGGGCCTCCGCCGATCACAAGGACCTTCTTGGGCTGTTCTGCTTTTTTTACCTGACTTGCCGGAATCTCTTTATAAGCAGTGGGGTTTGACGGGCAACGGCGGATACGTGAGCAGTAACGTACGTAGGGAACGAACGATTCACTGATGCATGCCATACAGCGCAGACACGGGGAGACCTGATCCGCCTTCCCTGCCTTGAGCTTGTTAGGAAGCTCCGGATCTGCAAGCAGCGGGCGGGCCAGTGCGACAATATCCGCTCTGCCTTCAGCGATGATGCTTTCCATCAACTCTGGATCGCCCAAAGCGCCGACCGTAACGACGGGCGTATGCTTCATTTCTTTTTTGATCGCCTCAGCGAGATAAACATTGCACCCCTGCGGCAAAAAACCGTTCGGGATCATATGCTGATTGGTCGACGGGACATGGAACGTACCGGAGGTCACATGAATGAGATCGACCTTACCGTCAAGCAGCTTCGCAAACTCGATCTGATCCTGCAGCGTCAGGCCGCCCTCAACGATCTCCGTACCGCTCATACGAACCTCGATAGGGAAGTCTTCCCCGCATTTTTTTCGGATGTTAGCTATGACCTCCATTGTGATGCGAGCACGATTTTCAAGGCTTCCGCCATACTTATCCGTCCTGCGGTTATTCAGTGGCGAGAGAAACTGGTGCAGCAGCCATCCGTGACCTGCGTGGATCATCACGAGATCTACGCCGCCCAGTTTTGCCATTTCCGCTGCATCGCCAAAGCGCTCAACAATGTAATCAATGGTCTTCTGATCCAGCTCGCTGTAGTCCTTCCCAAGATGCCCCGGACCTGCGCTCGGCCCCCAGATGGGCCCGTCATAGTACTCAGGATTAGCACGAGTACCAGGGTGAATCAATTCGACAGCGGCAAAGGCATTGTGCTTTTTGATCGCATCTGTCGCCGCGTGCAAGTACGGCAACACCTCTGGATCGTCCAACGCGATGCAGAGCTTATGCGATATTCCTGTTTTTAGGTCAATCCTACATTCTCCCATATGTACAATCGCGGCGCCGCCCTTTGCCTTGCCCTCAAAAATGGCAATGTTCTCAGCGGTCGGATATCCGCTCATCGGCAGATTGGAAATGTTGACAGGTGCAGCCTCAATGCGGTTTTTCAGTGTCAGCGGGCCGACCTTGATAGGGCTGAACAGATGCGGGTATTGATAAACCATATGTGCATTCCTTTCTTCTGTTGTAAGAAGAGGGCTGTCACCAGCCCTCTTCTTTTTTATTTAGTGTGCGTTCACTCAGCTTTGATACCCTTGGGCTGCGTCACAAGGCTGACAACGATGTAAGCGATCAATGCAGGGACAAGCGAGGTAAATGCGATATACGGAATTTCAACACCACACTTGTTCAGAATGATCATTGCCATACCGCACAGAGCACTGGCAATCGCACCTTCCTTGGTACCTTTCTTCCAGAAAATGCCGCCAAGAACCATAACAAGTGCGCCCGCATTCATCAGTGAATAGGTAGAAGACAGCAACGAAAGAATGCTCGAGGAACTGATGGCAAGCACCAGTGCAATTACGCCGGAGGTAATTGTAACAATCATGGACAGGCGACCAAGCTTTTTTTCATCTGCATTGGGGTTAAGTGTTTTGTAATAGATGTCATTGACAGCGTTCGCCGTAACATTCAGAAGACCGATATCCATCGTGGACATAACAGCGGAAAGGACAGCGGCGATCATCAGCCCCGCCACAATGGGGTTCATATCCGACAACACGACCTTGAACAGAATGGATGCCGTGGGCGCATCAGGGAAGAGCGCCTTGCCGTACATACCGATAATGACCGGCATAACAACAAACGGGATCAGGGCAACCGCAGCGATCATCGGAGACCAGAATGCAACCTTCTTATCCTTGCAGGAAGCGGTACGCTGATAGGCAGCACCGGAAATCAGTCCGTTGAGTGCACCGGGCACCATCATCATCACAAGACGCTCGCCGGTGAATGGGACAAAGTCGAACGAACTCTCAGGAAGCGCTGCGGAAATGGTATCAAAGCCGCCGTGCATGGCAATGGTGACGATACAGAAAATGGTAGAGAAGAAAATGACCATGGTCTGCACGGAGTCGGTCATCATAACGCCCCACATGCCGGAGATAGAGCAGTAAATAAACACAACCACTGCCATCAGCACGCCACCAAGGGTCGGGTTCAGGCCCAATGCCTCGAACAGTGCGCAGCCCGCCATGATTTGTGCAGCCATGATTCCGAGCGTTGCACAAATATTGAGAATGGCCATCAGAACCGAGGCAAACTTGCTCTTATAGCGGTCGCGAATCAGGTCGGGAATCGTGATATATCCGCGGGTGTAAAGCAAACGGGACATCACCAGTGCGAACAGCACATAGGAAAGGCATGCGCCGAGACCGAACCACACACCGCCGATGCCATATTCCGCACCATACTGTGCACCGCCGACGACAATACCGTTGCCAACATGTGCTCCGATATAGGTACAGACCATCACGAACATACCGCCGGATTTACCTGCCGTGAGGAAGTCAGTCATCGTCTCGCTTTTTTTCTTGCCGGCAAAACCGATTGCCAGCATACCGGCCATATAGATCACCAGAATAACGATAATAATTGCCATTTTGTTCCTCCTTAATTTATCACAAATCACATAAAGTTGTCTTAATCCAGTACGCGGGAATTCTCATCGCATACCCAAGTGTGCTCTGTGTAATGCCTGAGCTTGTCCTCGTCCACCTCAAGTCCGAAGCCCGGACCGTCCGGAACGATAAAGTTTCCGTTTGAGATCCGCCAACCATTGTCAGCGATATCCTCGATCTCATAGGGGCCGCTCGCCTCGCATGCAAAGGGCAACTCCTTGAGCGTTGCGGCAAGATGCATAGATGCCAGCGTGCTGATGCTCAGTTCAACCGATGACATTACAACGCATGGAATATTCCACAGTTCTGCAAGATCGCGTGTGATTCTTGCCTTAGTCAGTCCGCCCGGTCTGTCCGTCTTAAGCGTAAAGAGACTAACCGCCTTCTTGTCAAGCAACCGTTTTACATCATAAATGCTGGACATAGCTTCGTGCGGCATTACGGGAATATGTGTTGCCGCATTTACAGCGGCAAGGCCATCCAAATCCGCCCAGGAAACCGGCTGCTCATAGATTTCTACATCATTCTCCTCCAGCACCGGGATCATCTTCAGCGCTTCTTTGACACTGTAGGCCTGATTTGGGTCAACACGGAGCCTTATATCGTCGCCAATCGTCTTTCGGATCTCACGCACAAGCCGTGCATCCTCCTTCAGATCGCCTAATCCCAGTTTGATGCGGATCGTGCGGAAGCCCTCCTCCACCTGATGGATACTGGCACGCTTCATATTCTCCAGTGAGTCAATCGTAACGATTGCCTGAAGAGGAATCTCATGCCGCACTGCACCGCCAAGAAAATTACAGGCGGGCTGTCCGGTTTTCTTGCCCATAATATCGTAGAGCGCCATGTCAATCGCTCCCTTTGCCTGAGCGTTATCCGGTGTTGCGCGATCCATTGTCTTCCAGATCTCCTCCGTATTGAATGGATCGAGTCCAATCACTGACGGCGCTACATAATCAACCAACACATCAATAATCGGTTTTTGTCCCAAGGGTGAGAGTCGTGCAAATGGAGCGGATTCTCCATAGCCGACGATTCCCTCGTCAGTGTGGACCTTAACGATCACGAACCGACACAGCTCCCACTTTCCCAGCGCAATCTCACCGGTATTCCCCTCGCTGCCACGAAACGGTACATTTGTCGCCATTACTTCCACTTTTGTAATCTTCATACTACTCCTCCTTCCTTCGTTAATAGTGTCCTCTTTATGCCCTCTCCAGAGGGCGGGATTACCTCTTTACTGCTTAGATATGGTTCGCCACTTCAAAGGCATCCCACACGGCGTACATGATATTTGCGACCTTCTTCGCGTCGCCAAGCAGATAGATCTCTCGCGCGCTGTTTTCCCATGCATCGAATACACCGCGATCCTCGCGGAAACCAACGGATAGGATGACCGTATCGCAGTCAAGCTGCCGCTCGCCTTGCGGCGTTTTGACAAAGATCTTACCGCCCTCATATTTCTGCACGCTGGACGAGACAAGCGTTTCTACCCCGTGGAACGGCAACAGACGCTCAAGCATCTCGCTGTTGGCGTGGCAGAGCGGCTTGTTGACAGCCATCAGGCGGTCAAGCGCCTCCACGATGGTGACACGCTTTCCCTCCTGTGCCAGCCAGAGTGCCGTCTCACAGCCGACCAGACCGCCGCCAACGACTGTCACGCGTTCACCAATGGGTGTCTTGCCGAGCAACGCGTCCGTCGCCGTGTAAACGGGGGCATTTTCGCCCAGCGAGAACTTCTTTGGCGTTGCGCCGGTGGCGACGATCACGGCATCGTACTCTTCATAGAGTGCAGAATCGGGGTCAACTGCTGTATTGAAATGCACCGGTACGTTTAGGCGCTGCATTTCGTTTTCATACCAGTGAACCAACGCGATATCATCCTCTTTGAACGGCGGAGCACCCGCGGCGAGCAGATTGCCGCCCAGATGACCGCTACGTTCCATGATCTCCGGCTTGTGGCCGCGCTCAGCCAGCACACGCGCGGCTTCACAACCTGCTACGCCGCCACCGATGACAAGCACGCGCTTTGCCTTCAGCACGGGATTATAGGCCGTCACGCGCTCGCGTGCCGCCTGCGGATTCACCGCACAGTTGACCATGGAATACTCCTGAATGCGGCCCATGCAGCCCTCCTGGCAGGAGATACAGGGGCGGATGCATTTACGTTCGCCGCGGCGGAGCTTGTTCACGTAATCGGGGTCCGCCAGCAGCGGACGACCAAGGCTGATGATATCGCACACACCGTCGTTGACCGCGCCCTCGGCCATATCAGGGTCATCCATGCGACCGGCGCAGAGCACGGGAACATCCACATTTTCCTTTACAAGCTTGGCGTACGGCATATAGAGGCCTTTTTTCTGATACATGGGCGGATGGCTCCACCACCAAGCGTCGTAAGAGCCAACGTCAACGTCGAGTGCATCGTAGCCATAGGAGACCAGCAACTTTGCCGCCTCTACGCCCTCGGGCAGGTCTCTGCCCTTTTCTTCAAACTCTTCTCCGGGCAGCGCACCCTCGCGCAGTGCTTTGATGAAGCTCTTGGGGCTGTAACGCAACATCACAGGGAAATCCTGACCACAGCGGCGCTTGATCTCCTCGACGATCTCACGTGCAAAACGCAGGCGGTTTTCAAGGCTGCCGCCGTACTCATCCGTGCGCTGGTTGAACAGCGAAATTGCAAACTGGTCGATAAGGTAGCCCTCATGTACTGCGTGGATCTGCACACCGTCGAAGCCGGCGCGCTTTGCATTGTAAGCGCCCTCGCCGAAATCACGCACAAGCTCGTGGATCTCGTCGACTGTCAGCGCGCGGCAGGTCTTGTCTAACCAACGGTGCTGGATCGGAGAGGGTGCAACCGGCGGGAATTCGCCGAGGTTCGTTGGGATTGTTACGCGGCCGAAACCACCGGACATCTGCAAAAAGATTCGTGCATTATAGGCGTGCACGCGCTCCGTCATCTCGCGCGCGGTACGCACGAACTGTACAGGATTGTACGTTGAGTTCGGGCAGTTCGGCATGCCGTGCTCTTCAATTGTGTTATCAACAAAGGTGACACCGGTGATGATAAGACCGGTGCCGCCGCGGGCGCGCGCCGTGTAGTAGTCGATACCACGCTGGTTAAAACCGCCTTGTGCGTCGCCGAGACCGAGCGGCCCCATCGGTGCCATAGCAAAACGGTTTTTGATGCTTACCTTCCCAATCGATATTGGGGAAAAGAGAATACGATCAGAACTCATAGGCGCTCTCTCCGTTTATCATGTATTTTTGTAAATAATATCATGTCAATATTTACATGTCAATTATCACATGTTACATTCTGACTGTTAAAACTTTGGCGAAAATCAATAAGGACTTTTTGAAAAAAACATGTTATTATATATAAATTGATGCAGATGGTTGATAAAGGAGTCTCTCTATGCGAACTTTGAAATATGCGATCCTCGGACTACTGATGCGCTCTCCTGTTACGGGCTATGACATTGCTAAGGAGTTTGGCGACGGTCTCGGCTGCTTTTGGAGCGCTAAACACAGTCAGATCTACCCGGAACTGAAGCGGCTGACGGATGATGGCCTGATCCAATTCCGCACGGTCATCCAAGGCGAGCGGATGGAAAAAAAGCTTTATGAGATCACCGACAAGGGAAAGGAGGACTTCCTTTGCTGGCTTTCTCAGGATCCCCCCCTTGATCCAACGCCTAAAGATGTATTCAAACTGCGTTCCTACTACTCGCAGTGGATTTCCACGGCAGATTATCTTGTACTGCTTGATAAGCAAATCGAAAAGCGACTTGCCAAATATACATTTCTGAGTGATCGCCTCAAAAATGTATATGGCGATCGGGATATCGCGTCACTGACCGGCAGCGACCGGGGGGACTATCTTGTGCTGCTTGGTGCGGTTATGCGTGAGCAGACTTATCTGGATTGGCTGCAGAGAAGCCGCGAAGTTGTAACGATGTGGGACGATTCGTCTGATGCACAGTGCGAACAATAGTAAAGCTGAAAAAACAAGCGATGGGTGCGTACACCGCTCTGCAAAATCAGCTCGACCGGCGAAATTGAGCAGCGGTTCCGCTTGAATTGAGCAATGGAACCGCCCGGATTGAGCAGTCCCACCGCTCAGGTTGAATATGGACAGCACAAAACTGTCAAGGTATCATAAATACGGTCGGAGTCAGATGTCTTGCAGCCCCTTCCGCTTGCGCATGGATTCCTTGCCGCCAATGACTATGGTGTAGGCGTCGTGGACGATTCGGTCGCAGATGGCATCAGCCAGCAGTGGGTCAGACAGCTTTTCCGGCCAACCCGGAATGTCAAACTGGGAACAGAAAAAAGAGACCGTTCCATTTCTCGCTGACACAGGATCTGAGACGGTACTGCCAAGAGTTTGCCGCATTTTTGATGCTTTGATCAAAGCAATCGAACCCCTTGGCTGTTCTCTGACAGATGATCTGAAGTTCATCGTCAATGGTGAAACGGTTTCTCTATCCGTTTCTGAATCGCAAGATACGGTAGAGCATATTCTGACACGAGAAGAGAATATACAGCTTCTCAAATACGAAGAAGAAAAGCGGAAATATTCATGGACATCAAAGCCGAATATCCGAAAATATGAGCATGTGTATAATGGGAAGCTATCTCTCGCAGTAGGCAAGGAAAAAGGCTTCCGTGACTGTAAATCTTACGTGATTGAAGACCGACTGGGCGATATCATTGTTTTGCTCTACGAAGCAGCAAATGCACTGCGCATCGCACGAGAAGCCCGTGAAGAAGCCGCGCGTAAGCGAGAAGAGGAAGAACGTCAGCGAAATGCCCGGCGTGAGCGGTATAACCAGGAAGTAGACCGAACCAACGCGCTCGTGCATGAAGCGGAGGATTTTGAGATCGCTTGCAGGATCAGGGCATATGTCTCTGCGGTCGAGCAGCGCGGAGACCTCACGGAGGAAGACGTTACATGGATCGAATGGGTGAAGCAGAAGGCTGACTGGTATGATCCAACCATAAAACGCAAAGACGAGTTTTTCGGGACACGTGAGCATGATAATAGCAAAGACCAAAAGAAGCTGGAAAAATCATATTATTCATGGCGTTGGTGAATGGTATCTAAAAGGGTGCAGCATGCCATCTAGTAGAACCAAAAAAGATATCTACGCGAAAAACCCAGAAGTTTCAACTGTTTCGCCCCATAGGTACACAATGTGAACCTATGGGGCTTAACGCCGTGTATGGGAAAGATTAGGGCTTGTGGAACATCGCAGGCCCTAATTTCTTATTGAGCAGATAACTACTGGCTCTCGCAAAAGTGGTAAGTTTTCTACCTACGGACAGCGGTGTATGGTCTGCAAAACCAATGATAAGGCATTTATTGAAATACAAATATTCCAGTGGCTTTTCACGCTAACTTGTGGTATGGTGTCTTGCTACAAGGAGGTAGAGCACATGAACAACGCCCTGAAAAAATTCTACTACAGATTTTACACGCCACTGCCCATGACCGAGTCTGAGCAGGAAATTGAAGATTGCCACCAACAACTTATTGAGAGATTGGAAAAGCCAGAGAGAAAACTGGTGTTGCGGATCATGGACGCACAGAACCTAATCACAGAGGAACGATCTATGGACAGCTTCCTTTGCGGATTCCAATTAGCATGGGAATTGGCATACGAGTTGAATCACTTTGAGACAGACAGGCATCCCTTTCCGAAAGAAGCGGAGAGGGATGCCTGATTTTATAGGAATAGCTGTGTAGTACTTTAAGACGTAGGCAGAATACTTGTTTGAAACCGTGATTGGGTGTTTCGTCGGCCATGCCAATCTGACCGACGGCATAGCGCAGGGCCTTCATGGTAATGGGCGAGTGGGGCTGGATCGCATCACCCGGCTCCAGCAGCTTGTTGGAAATGGCAAATGCAACGGCGTCCCGCGCCCAGGGAGAGACTTGGCCGCCGTCCTGGTACCGGTCCAGAATGTCTGCATCGGTCACTTCAGGGCTTCCGAACAGGCGATAGATCATCACCATAGCCTGTTCCACAGTCATGGCATCCTCCGGCCCAAAGAAACCGTTACCGTAGCCGCCCAGATAGCCGTTCTGCTCGGCCCAGGCAACTGCCTCAGCGTAAGGAGCGTCCCAAGCCAC
>OLVO01003747.1_pt1 | contig 12076 bp, 10 predicted proteins | sample 1672571 | NCBI WGS metagenome assembly OLVO01 (sample SAMEA3136700, study PRJEB25190) | human gut metagenome | biome: human gut; feature: human-associated habitat; material: faeces | place: Austria | collected 2013 | reverse complement strand
AATAGAGCCAAACTAGAGCCATTTGATAAAACAAATGCCGGAAGCCCGCATAAATACAGGCTTTCGGCATTTTAATCCGTTATTCAAACTCCCCGCAGAGAAACTTATTATCCCTGTGAAAGCTTGATTTCTAGAACTTTTAATGGCGATTATTACACCTTTTATCACAATTATTTTATATTTTCAAAAATTTAGGTATCATATGGGTATCACGCTTTTGAATAAGTCCTCTCCATATAATCATCAATAGCTTTGACGATATATTCCGGAACTGTTTCAAATTTCACCATATCCAAATAATAAGCATAGTCATTTTCTATATGATAGCTTTCATTTATAAACTTTACCAATACATCTTCTTCTTTTATTTCTCTACTTGGATTCACTTCAAAGAGAGCTCTAAATAGTTGAATTTTCAAATAATCGTTCGTTTCTGCAAAATATAGTTCTGCTAATTTCTCTTCATTATAAACATCCTTATATAATTCATCATAATCAAAGTTCTGTATCCATTTCTTAATTTCAGTACACCCCTTTTGAATCTCTGCCTGTGGCATTTCTGAATTATTAACATACTTGCACTTATCTCGACCATGTATTAATGAAGATAAAACATCATATGCCTCCTTATAGTTTTCTATCCCATTATGTTCATAATATTTTCTCAAAAAAGCAATTCTATGCACAATTCCTAATGTATCATCTTTTATGTAAGCTGCCAATGCCTGTACTACAGGTTTTATATCCTGTTTATAATCTATAGCTTTCTCAGTTAAAATTCCTTGATTATTTTTAATAAATTTAGAATTGAGAGCATCTTCTGGTAACTTACCTACTACTCCAAAATCAATAATTGGTTCAAAATCATGTGTCAACATTAGTACTGTTTTTTTGTAAAAACTTCTTGGCAAAATACCACTCTGTTTAGAAAACATTCTGTGTATTATTGCACATTTCTTATTTGTATCAAATGATGAAATAGGATCATCTAAGACAATAAGTTTTGCATTTTCACTAATAGCATAAAACATAAATAATACTAAAGAAAAAGCATTACGCTCTCCCCAGCTTAAATGTTTCCTGATTTTATCAACTTCAACCAATTTCTTATTATGTATATATTGCAATGTCGCAATAGCTTGTCCATTTTCATCTAGATTAATTCCAACTTGATATGTTATACCTGCAGACTCAAGGAAATTATTTATATCATTTTGTGATGTTGCAACAGTCTGCTTTAATACACTTTGTAATTTTCCCATTGCAGCCTTTATATCAATTGCCTCTTTTCTCAACTCCTCAATAGAATTATTTATCTCATCAACTATTTCATAGAATCCTTCACTTGAGAAAAAATTGAAAATACTTTTTTCAAACTTCATATCTTCTAAAATTTTGTCCATATCATTAATATTGGTTTTCTTAAACACATTTTTATCAAAATAGGAAATTTTATTAAGCTGAGTTGAAATATGAACGTATTCGTTCATAAATGTTTTCAAAATCGCACTTATTGCACTTTCTTCTTTCTCTTCCTTAATACAGGCTATGATAGAATCAAACTTGTCATCTGGAATATATTTATGAAAATTTTCAAATAAATCCAACATATTTTTCAAATTCTGAGCATCTGATTTCTTATATGTTTCTTTAAATGTTTGTTTTTCCTCTGCAAATCCAGTATTTAATTCATCTGAACAGTATGGACATATGCCTTTAGTATCAAATGCCTCTCCTTTTGATTTCCAATCTATCCAATTAATGCACATTTGATCATCTGATATAATTGGAGAGTATTTTTTTAGTCCGTCTGGAATATTATATACATTATTTTTCTTGATAATAGCCTTATAATTGGTATTATTCTTTATACTTTTTCCAGCCGCATTAAGCTCTAATTTTCCAGCAAAAGCTGCAATATCATTTTTCAACTGAATTATTGGTTGTTTCTCATCTATATCTACTTTTAGCCTAAGAAGTCTGTTATCCAAATTTTGTCTTTTTTGTTCATAGTCTGAAGTTCTAATAAATACATCAAAGGCATTATCAATTACTGTACTTTCCTTAAAAACCATATTATTAACAAATTCTTCATTAAATACTCTAACGCCTTGAATATCCCCATCAATACTAATTGTAGGTATAATCTCATCGTCACTTCCAAATGGCTTTAAATCGTCCATAGGCTTGCCTTGACTAAATAATGAAATTGCAGTTGATAATGTTGACTTACCAGTTCCATTCATTCCATATCTTATATTAAGTTTTTCTTCTTCTAAAGAAATTACTCCTTTAGAAATATTATTGCAATTTTCTATTGCTATTTTAATTTCTGACAATTTCTCTGCTCCTCCAATATAATCTTTCTTTAAAGAATTTTGTCGTGCAATCCTGCAATATATATCTTTTCCAATTCGTTCTTAACTTTATCAACACTCATCCCATTGAAAATAGATAATGACAAATTGTTCTGCATTAGATCATTAGAGAAACGTAAATTTTGTTGTACTAAGCCTAGCCAATATTTCACTCTCTCGACTTTATCCTCTATAACACTTCCCCAAAATTTTGTCATCTCTTCATCTGTCATATCAAATATTCTTAACTTGATTTCCTGTGCATTTTCTAATGCACGATACATCACAGCTGATACATATATTTCACTATCATCAATAAATTTATTTCCTCCAGCAGAGAAAATATCTCTTACATTTCCACACCATACAAAACAACTATATACAAGCCAAGGAGTGAAATTGTGATAATCACCCTTGAATACTTCCGGAAACAATGCTATTCCTTCGTTTAAATAAATATTCTTCTCTTCTTTTGACAAATCCGAAAATGCTGTTGTTTCACCGCCACTCCACCAAGTCGATTTTTGTGTTCTTAGCAATTTTCTTATTTTACGATTTAAATCATCGCCAGATAATTCCAATAAATCCTTAGCATCATTTCTAGTAAGATAATCTTCTCCTTCTTCTAAATCCATATTCAAATAAAATCTAGGACTATGTGTTACCTTTAAATCTGCTATACATTCTTCATATCTCCGCAATCGTACTTCCGGTTTATCCCCGCCAAGTTTTGCCATCATTATGTAGGTATCATCAATGTCATTTTTTAAGCTTTCATATATGCTTCCCCCAATCACTTCCCATTTTGAAGAATCAGTCTTTTTCACTTCAACGCCTAATTTGTCACCATCTGTTTTATCTTCAAGTATAAAATCTGGAAATTTCTGTGTACTATGCGTAATAGATTCTTTATCAAAGCCAGCCTCAATTAAGCTGTCATATACTACCGCCTCAAAATCTGTACCCGACATTTTAAATTTATCGGCTTCTTGAGCTTTTTTCTCTTGAAGTTTTCTTTCTATATTTCCCTGCACACCATATAATTTTTCAATATATGCTAATAATCTTTTCTGTGACATATTACCCTCCAAAATACATAGTCCAATTATCTTGTAATCTTCTAGCAATATTAAATGCTAACAAAGGCGGAACAGCATTTCCAATTATCTTATATGCTTCAGACGCAGATACCGATGAATTTCCATCCTTTTTAGGAATTATAAATTCATAATCATCTGGAAATGTTTGAATTCTTGCACATTCTCTAACTGTAAGTCTTCTTTCCTCATTTCCTTCCTCTAATTCTTTTATATAAATTCCTCCATGCTCCTTAGACAATCTTCTAAACTCAATATTTCCATGATGTTCTGATCGTATTGTAGGCCCAATTCCTTCCAGTTTAACTTCTTGCTGTCCCTGACAGTGTTTACCCATAAATTTTGCCTTAGAGAATTTCTGTTGACTGATATCTAGTGATTGTTTTGGCTCCTCTAGTCCATAAAAAGCTTGTTTAACATTCACATAATGGATTTCGTTTTCATTGCAAAATTTTTTACTCAAATAATGCGTTGGAATAGGATACGGATCATATTCAGAACTTATAACCTTAGCACTTAACTGTTTTTTTGCTTCATCCGTTAATTCCGATTTTTTAAATCCATAAAAGATAACCCTTTCCCTCCCTTGTGGTACTCCATAACAAGCAGCATTCAAAACTCTGGCTGGAACAACTAAATATCCACCATTACAAACTGAAGAAAAATCATTTTCTATTATTTCTTTTGCATCATTCAAATTAGTTAACCCCTTTACATTTTCGGCAATAAACATTTTGGGTTTTGTAATGGCAATGACTTCTCTCATCCACATATATAAATGTCCTCGATTTTCAACTGTTGGTGCATTGATATCTATTTTTTTACCATTATGCCCTTTGTCCGTATCAAACCCCATTCTTTTCCCCGAAACCGAGAAATCCTGACAAGGGAATCCCCCTGTTACAATATCAATTCCTTCCGGAAAAATATTAATTTTATTTTCTTTTTGAAGTTTTACTAAATCTACAATACTATCCAAGTAATATGATGAAGTTTCTAATCCTCTTTTTCCAAAATAATTACTCCACGCCGCTTTTGCCTCTGGTTTAATATCATTAGCAAATACTGTATGAAATTTATTTTTTGGAAGCCTTACCCAACCATCTTTGCTTTTCTTAATTTTCCAGTCTTTATGCATATGCATATTTACAGATTTTGCTAATACATCAAATCCCCCCTCAAATCCCAAATCCATTCCACCACAACCCGAAAAAAGTGACAAAACATTTAGCACTTTATTTTCTTCATTTTTAACACCAGACTTTATCCTTTCAGGTTTTTTTGCTCCATACGGAATAAACCATATTCCACTTTGCTTTTTTGCCCCTTTTATTCTATTTTCATTACATAATATTTGAATCCTTCTTGGTGAAACATTCCATCTTTCTGCTGTTTCTACTACTGAAATATATTTTTCCATTTCGCTCATCCTTTCTCTTATATTCTATTCGTTTGTGCGAACTTTTTCAAGAACTATTTACCTTATTTTATCATTAATATGAGTGAATATCTTCCCCACACTCTCCAGAAACCTCTCCAACAGATTAATCCCATCAATTACAAACTGCTTCATAAACTCATACGCCTTCTCCAACAGTTCCCTTAATGTAGTATTTTCCTCTCTAAGCTTCTGGTTCTCATACATTACATCAATAAGCTTCTCCCTGACATCATCAGTTCCACCCTGTCGGAACATATCATATACGTTCTCTGCAATTTTTGTTCTTTCAATCAGTTCACTTTCCTTAGAAGAAAGAAGTTCCAGATTATTCTTTTTATCCGTAATCATATCTTCATATTTTGCATATTCCGTTTCTGCTGCATTAATACTACTCCTGACTGTCTCCAGCCTGTCCTCATCAGCAGCTATAACATCCAGATTTCTGCTATGGCGTTGTTCCTGTGTAGCAATCTGATATGATATGCTTGCATTATTGCTTCTCAGTTTAGTGTTTTTCTCCTGTTCTTCATTGTTCTGCTGCTTTATATCAGCAAGCTTCCTACTCTCCTGTGCTACCTTATATTCCGTCACAGACAAGTCATGGTTGCGACCTTTTTTCTTTTCTGCCAGCTGTTCCTTGAAATAACATTCAAATCCATAACTTGCCTCCGCTCTCAATTTATCTTGAAGAATCACAGATAATGTTTGTGGTGTAAATACATTTCTTTTTGATACTTTCTTAGATAAGCCACGCTTTGTTCCTTCCCATACCGGAACGCCTACCACATGCATATGCGGGCTAGCTTCATCAAAGTGTATGACCGCATTTGCAATCTTGAACTCCGGCAGTAGCTTTTGCAGGCATTCAAGAATATAATCAAATACCTCAGACATATAATTTTTGTTTTTCCAATGCTCGTCCCAATATTTCTTGTCCCCACATTGAAAAATAATCTCTACCGCCATATCCTGATTAAGACCTGCAACATGTTCAAAGTAGTCCTTTATCTTTCTGTCTTCTCTTTTCTGCCTGCTGTTATATTCCTTTACCGCATCATCAAATTCTCTATGATATACCCGCTTAACATCCTGAAACAAATCCGTTGTTCCATAAATCAGCCTTATATTTTCTGAGCTGTAATCTGCAGACTTATATTTACGCAGGTTATGCTTTGCAACTCCTGCAAGTGCTTTTTTACTTGTTATCGCACTCTTGCCATTGCTTATATGAGCAGAGTATGATACATTTCCCATAGGCATTTGTCCTTTCTTATTCGTTTTTTTCTGTCGGAGAGGTGCGGTTATCATCTTTGCTCTGCCATAGATGATAACCCCTTAGCAGTTTCGTCATACTGACAAAACTGCGGGGGCTCTCCGAGGGTTTTGGCATCAGCCTTTTATACCTCATCTGCACTTAAACACAATCTCATTTATCACGATTTCCTCTGCCATCGCTCTCGCCTGATTCCGCAAATACAGCTGCTCCATAAATGTTTTCTTTTTACACGTCATATGCTTTTTCAACCAAGTCTCTTCAATATTGTCCAATCGTTCATAAGCTTCTTCATTTATTGCTTCTGCCTGCTTTCTGAGCTGTCCCATTCTTGCCATATGACGATACTCAGAAGGTTCATTTTCTTCCATATACCTAAGCCACAGCCGACCATATTTTCCAATATCCGTAAGATTGTATTCCGCTTCATCAACAGATAAAAGAGGATATAAAATTCCATCCACTTCTTTATATTCAACACCTAATTCTTCAAATAATGTCATAGTCATTGTCCTTTCTTTTCAAGACCGCAACATCGCAAGGTCTATATATTTTGCAACCTTGCAAGCTTCAAGATTACAAAACCTGACACTTTGCAATGTTGCGATGTTGATTTTTATGCTCTCAAATTCCAGTACCAGTTATTATTGCAACGCTCAGCCTTTATCTTAAGTTCCTTCTTTGCTGTCTCAAGTGTTCTTTTCGATATTCCTTCCTGTGCTGCTATTTCTATAATCTCTGTACTTAAAATTTTCTGTGTTCTTTCTGCCTGTTCTCTTAAAAATTGCTTTGCCATCTCAAGTTTACTTGCCTTTGGCACCATACCGCCCAGTACTTCATCAGCAGTAATTTCATAATCACCTAACCAATGAAATCCGTCCTCTGCCAATTCAAATGCTTTTGGATGACCAAATGCTGCAAGATTATTCTTTATCTGTATCATTGCCCTGAGATTACTCTGCCCTTCTATTCTGCCGACAAGCATTACACTCCTTGCCACAGCAAAGAAATCAATGGAACCCATTCCCCGGTAAGCAGCCTTTGCTCCTGAGCCTTTATTCATATGACCGATAAGAACAATGGCACAGCCTGTTCTTTCAGCTATACTTCCAAGCTTCTTCGTCATTTCTCTAGCTTCATTTGCCCGGTTCATATCAGTATCACCGCCAAGATAAGCCTGTATCGGATCAAAAATGCATAGCTTAGCATTTTCTCTTTTTATAGCTTCCTCTATCCTGTCATCCGTCATGCTCACACTCTTATCAGACTCATCTATGATTGATATTCTGCTGCAGTCTGCATTTGCTGCTTCAAGCCTCGGCTTGACTGTATCTGCAAGTCCGTCTTCTGCCGTTTGATATATTACATTTACAGGCTCAGTAATATTCATATTTTCATCTATACATTCTCCCATTGACAGCTTTGCTGCAATATTAAGTATCAGCGTAGATTTCCCATCACCGGGGTCTCCCTGCACTATTGACAGCTTTCCATAAGGGATAAATGGATACCACAGCCATTTAATCTGCTGTGATTCAATCTCAGAGAGGTGTATCATTTTTAATTCTGTATTTGTTTCCACAGTTTGCCTCACTTTCGTAAATAATCATTGTCTCAAAAGTGAGCTGCTGTTATACTTTAATTGGTGTTTTGGTAACAGAAGCCCGCTTTTGTTATCTGCCGTGGCTTTCCCGATTGCCGTCAGGAAAGCCACTATTTCTGCCAGAGGTATTTTGCTCCATCCAGCATATCCACAACTGTTTTTATCATAGCAAGATAGTCATGCTGCAATTCTTCAATATCTGTATAAGCTTCACCATCAACCGGTGATTCTTTTTCTTTTATCTGTCCTGTTTCTATGATTTCATCATACATTTTGTGAATATCTGCCTGCATCTTCTCAAGCGTCTGCACCAGCATATATACTGTTTCTTTCTTACCTACAACACAGATTCGACCATAGATACAGCATCTTGTAAAAAATGTTTTCTTCATCATTCCACTTGCCTTGATTCTTGCTTCAATTTCACGCCTTTCATAGTCTGATATGCGAAAACTGATTGTCGGATTTTTATGAACTCCACTCACTGAACATCACCTCCATTCCCTGTACCCGGCACAAATTCTTCATTAAGCTTATCAGCCATCTCAATCTGCTCTGTCGGAAACATATGTGCATAATGAAATGTTATTGTCTGGCTCTCATGTCCAACCCTGTTTCCAATGGCTACCGCTGAAAAACCCAGGCGAATAAGTAAAGAAATGTGCGAATGCCTGAGATCATGAATTCTTATTCTCTTTACTCCAGCCGCTTTAGCTCCTCTGCTCATCTCGTGATGCAAATAAGATTTTGTAATCTGAAATATTCTGTCATCTCTGCCATATCCATACAACATTTCGATAAACTGTCTTAACTCTTCTACCAGAAAATCAGGTATTACAACATCCCTTCTGCTCTTTTCCGTCTTAGGATCTGTGATGATATCTTCACCATTGATATACTGATAAGACTTTGTGATATGAAGTTTCTTATTCTCAAAATCAATATCTGCTGGTGTCAGGGCAAGCAGTTCACCTTCCCTTATTCCGCACCAGTAAAGAATCTGGAATGCATAATAAGATATTGGCTTGTCTTTTACACATTCTATGAACTTGAGATATTCTTCTTTTGTCCAGAAATCCATCTCATCGGCTTTGCCTTTACCAATCGTCCCAGCCTTCTTTACAGGATTTTCTCTCAGATTGTAAAAGCGTACCGCATGATTAAATATGGCTGACAGCTCTGACTGCATTGTTTTCAGATAAGTCGGCTTATAGGGCTTACCGTCTGCCTGTCTCTTCTTGATCATCTCATTCTGCCATTTGATAATATCCGCAGGACTGATTTCATTCATCTTCTTGTCCTTGAAATATGGAATCAGCTTCTTCTGAAAAATGACATCCTTTGTACGCCACGTGTTAAGCTTCAGCTTAGGCTTTAAATCTTCCTCATACAGCTTGTAGAAATCTTCAAACCTCATATCCAGATTTGTTGCCTGCTGCAGCAGAAACTTCTGCTCGTATTCCAATGCCTCCTTTCTCGTCCGAAAGCCACGCTTTAGCTTTCTTTTGTTTTTACCTGTCCAATCGTTGTAGTGGAAGGAGACATACCATGTCCCCCTCGCCTCATCTTTGTATGCTGCCATACAACTGCTCCTTTCCCCTATGCTGTCTTATCACATAAGTCATATACTTTACTGTCAAGATACTTACGGCTGACTCTGCCGGCTCTGACATAGAAGCCTTTAGAAGATAATTCCCTGTTAGCTTCTCTTATTACTTTGTATGCATGAGATACCGATACATCAAGCATCTCAGCAACCTCTTTTGCTGTATAATATAACTTTTCCATGGTGCATTCACCTCCTCTCCCCGGCAATTACCGGTATGTATCAAACACTTATATTGGCAGCTACAACTTCTATATAACTCGTTGCAACTATTGTATTTTCTTGTCTTAAATTTTAAAAGGGACAAACCCGACCCTTTTTCTCAGATAAGGGTACAATAGCGGTTTTTTTACAAATATAGCAGCATCTCTGTCTCTTGATTACATCACTCATTCTAATTCAAAACATGAATTTGCTAAATATTCTCTCATGGACTTTTTTCGTCAAAACATATTCTCTGGCGGACTTTTTTATCTTTAAGTACAATTAATCCATACTTAAACCAATAAATATGTCTCTACAAACACTGTCGGCATCATCAGGTAACATTGTGGCAATACTGGCACATTGTGTGTTAAAAACTTTCTGTGCGATTAATTCTATAACCAACCCACAAATTACGGAAGTGACACCACTGGTGTATTTTCACTAATTTGCACCAGTTTTTGGTGCTTCATATAATTGGGATAATTTTTGAAAATAAAAAGAAATGTGATAATAGATAATACATATGACACTTCTGTTTAGTACTCATTAATATCTGTGGTACTATCAAAACAGGTATCATATAGGTATCACAATAAAAGAAAAAGCTTCATAAATGGCTTGTTTACGCCATTTATGAAGCTCTGTTTACTATTCAAACTCAATCGTTCCAGGTGGCTTACTCGTCAAATCATAGAATACACGGTTTACCCCGCGTACCTCGTTGATGATTCGGCTCATTACTGTTTGCAGTACTGCAAATGGAATCTCTGCGCTTTCGGCGGTCATGAAATCGACGGTATTTACGGCGCGCAGTGCAACTGCGTAGTCGTAGGTTCTCTCGTCGCCCATTACTCCAACGGAACGCATATTGGTCAGGGCTGCGAAATACTGGTTCGGCATCCAGGATGGAGCTTTGCCATTTTCTTTCTTGTAAGCAGCTACTGCCTTGTCCACTTCTTCCCGGTAGATGGCATCGGCATCCTGTACGATGCGGACTTTCTCAGCATTGACTTCACCGATGATTCGGATACCAAGACCCGGGCCCGGGAATGGCTGACGGAATACCAGATGCTCCGGAATTCCAAGCTCAAGACCGGCTTTACGAACCTCATCTTTGAAGAGGTTACGCAATGGCTCGATGATTTCCTTGAAATCAACATATTCCGGAAGACCACCTACGTTATGGTGGGATTTGATGACAGCGGATTCTCCGCCAAGACCACTTTCTACCACATCTGGATAAATGGTTCCCTGTGCCAGGAAATCAACGGCTCCGATTTTCTTTGCTTCTTCTTCAAAGACACGGATAAATTCTTCACCGATAATTTTACGTTTTGCCTCCGGCTTTGGGATATTGACACTGTGCTTTTTTGCACTGCCCTTGTTTTCTATGTCTCTATTGTAAAGCACAAAATGCCAAAATTCAAAGGAATGATACCGCAACTTTGTCGGTAAGACTTCCCGACAAACTGTCACTTTATCATCAATATACCCAATTTCTTTGTCGCTCTTTTGTGCATTTTCACAAGAAGTATTTGTCAGTAAAATATTGTATAATAAGAGGAAGAATAGGAAAGGAAGAAAAAATCATGCAGCTCACACCACGCGCAGATAAAATAATCCGCATTCTGCTCCGCTTTTCACCGGACAGCCCTGTGACAATCGGTATCATTTCAGAAGAACTCGGTGTCAGCGACCGCTCCGTCCAGCGCGAACTGCCAACCGTTGAAAAATGGATGAAGCATAATGGCTTTTGCTTTGTACGCAAACGAAGTGTAGGACTTTAAATTGACGAGACACCAGAACGATTAAAAGAGTTAGCTGCTCTTTTAGATGAAAAAGATACAAATAGCTCCGCTCCTGCAGATAACCGCCCAGAAAGGCTGACTCTCTTATGTCATGACCTTCTCCTCGCAGAAGAGCCGATTAAATCTTACTACTTCACAGAAAAGTTCGAGATTTCCGAGGGTACACTTACTGCTGACCTTAACCAGCTTGAAACCTGGTTTACAAAGTATCAGCTAAAGCTCGTCCGCCGTCCCGGACTTGGTGTATTTATAGAAGGAACAGAAATCGCAAGAAGACAGGCATTGACTTCTTTCATATGTAAACAGGTAAATGAACATCACTCCATTGGCAATCTCCAGGACAAGAAGTTTCTGTCAGACCGAAATTTTATCAATGAAATTGATGGCGAAGTAATGGCCGAGGTTAATCACATTCTTGGCGGCTGTCAGAAACAGCTTGGTATACAGCTTTCTGACAATGGATATTTACACTTGCTTGTATACACTTCCCTCTGTGTACAGAGAATGCAAAAAGGACGGTTTATCAAAGAACTCAAACAATCTTATGCTGAAATATCCATTCAGCCGGAGTATGCAGTTTCTGAATATATTATGAAGGAATTACGCCAGTTTTTCCATTTATCTATTTCTGTCGATGAGACCATCTATATGGCTGTCTTTATTTCCGGACAGCGTATATGGCCA
>OLVO01003723.1_pt1 | contig 12150 bp, 9 predicted proteins | sample 1672571 | NCBI WGS metagenome assembly OLVO01 (sample SAMEA3136700, study PRJEB25190) | human gut metagenome | biome: human gut; feature: human-associated habitat; material: faeces | place: Austria | collected 2013 | reverse complement strand
GAGGATCGTAATGTTTCTATTGTGGCGGGGACTCCTGCTATCGTCGAGCAATTATATCCTCGATTGTCCGACAAGCCGGGGAAGATATGTCTTTAAATGAATTACTGCTGCGCTTTTTCATTATTCCGGGCTCTATTTTGCGGCTATTTTTGTATTTTTGCAATAGATAATACGAAAGCAAGCGTATTTTGATGAGCTGTTGAAATGTTAGAACTATATATATGAAAGAAATTGTTGTCAGTGGAATCCGTTCCACGGGAAATTTGCATTTGGGAAATTATTACGGAGCATTGCGTAATTTTGTCAAAATGCAGGAAGAGTCGAAATACAATAGTTATTTTTTTATTGCCGACTTACATGCCCTCACTACGCATCCCGATCCGAAAACTCTGCATGAGAATGTTCGGAATATCCTTTGCGAATATTTGGCTGCCGGTCTTGATCCTGAGAAATCGACCTTGTTCGTACAGAGCGATGTACCTGAAATTTCCGAAATGTATTTGTTAATGAATATGCACGTAGGTATCGGAGAGTTGATGCGGACGGCTTCATTTAAAGATAAGGCTCGTAAACAGTTGGGAATAAAGACCAATAACGATGAGGATATAGAGCACGAGATTATAGGAGGTAATTCTAACAAACGGGTGAATGCCGGTCTGCTTACTTATCCTACTTTAATGGCTGTGGATATTCTTATTCAGCATGCTAATTATGTGCCGGTGGGGAAAGACCAAGAACAGCATTTGGAGTTGACACGCCGTTTTGCCCGTCGATTTAATTCTACTTATGGTGTCGAGTATTTTACCGAACCCCAGAATTTCAATTTCGGCAGCGACCCTATAAAAGTTCCGGGACTCGATGGATCGGGCAAAATGGGTAAGTCGGAAGGCAATTGCGTTTATTTGGTGGACGATGAAAAGACTTTGAGGAAAAAGATTATGCGGGTGGTAACCGATGAAGGTCCGCAAGTGCCCAATTCCCCCAAAGCCGAACCTGTGGAAAATCTGTTCACTCTTCTTAAAATCGTTTCTGCTCCCGACACGGTAGCCTATTTCGAAGAGAAATACAATACATGCGAAATTCGTTACGGCGATTTGAAGAAGCAGCTGGCCGAAGATATTCTTAAAGTCACTTTGCCGATTCGGGAACGTTTTTTGGAGATACAAAACGATGAGGCCTATTTGGCTCGGGTTGTGAAGATGGGAGCCGAGAAAGCTCGCGAAAGCGCATCGAAAACATTGCGAGAGGTTCGTGAAATCATGGGATTCAAACCTTTCTAAATTAGCGGTTATGGAACATCGCCACCATCATCATGTTCACCCGACACCCGATATGCAGAAATTGAATCGGTCGTTTATCGTCGGTATCGTATTGAATATTGTTTTCGTGTTGGCCGAAGCCGGTGCAGGGTTTTATTATGATTCGTTGGCCTTGTTATCCGATGCGGGTCATAACCTGAGCGATGTCGTGAGCCTTGTGTTGGCGATGTTCGCTTTGCGGTTATCGATGGCTAAACCTTCTTTGCAATATACCTATGGATATAAGAAAAGTACCGTATTGGTTTCGCTATTGAATGCTGCCATTCTGTTTGTCGCCGTTGCCGTTATTTTGTATGAAAGTATCGAGAAGTTCAGTAATCCTACTCCCCTCGACGGAGGTGCGATCGCATGGGTAGCAGCGATAGGCATCGTTATCAATGCTTTTACGGCCTATCTTTTCTTTGCCGACAAGTCGAAAGATTTGAATGTCAAAGGAGCTTACTTACACATGGCGGCAGATACTTTGGTATCGGTTGGAGTGTTGGTTTCGGGGATTGTTATCAAATATACGGGGTGGAATGTCATTGACCCGATAATAGGTATCGTGGTGGGGCTTGTGATTCTTTATTCCACATGGCATTTGTTACAAGAGAGTTTACGACTCGCTCTCGATGGAGTGCCCGAAGGAATCGATGTACAGAAAGTGGAAACCGTTCTATCGTCCGATCCAGATGTCCTTAATGTACATCATCTGCATATTTGGGCTATCAGTACGACTCAAACGGCATTGACAGCACATATCGTTGTGAAAGATATTACGCATATGCACGAGGTAAAACATCGGTTGAAGCACGATTTACAGGATTTGGGTATCGAGCATGCTACTCTCGAATTGGAACTGAAAGAAGAACATTGTGACGGACATTGCGACTGTTGCGAAGAGCAACAAGGGTGCGATAGCGATACACAACCTTATCTATAAAGATTTGCACGAAGAATGTATGGGTGGAGAAAAGTTGTTGTCGATATACGGCTTTTCTCCACTTTCGTTTTATGGCCTATAATTTATAGATGCCTCCCGGTAAGGCTTTTACTACACCTTTAAATTCCAGTTCCACCAGTATGGAGAGCAGTTGTGACAAGGGTTGGTTCAGGTCGACGGTCATGCGGTTTATCTGTCCTTCTCCCTTTTGCGTCAGATAGTTTGTAACAACTTGCTCTTCGTCGGTGAGCTCCGGGAAAAGCGAGCGTTGCACGGCTTGTTTCCGTGGGGCGTTCCAACACATGGCTTCGACGAGGTCGTCGGCCGAGGTTATTAAGGCTGCCCGATTCCGGCGTATTAGGTGGTTACACCCGGCTGACGATTCGAATTGTATGCTTCCCGGTAGAGCGAATACATCACGGTGGTAGCTTTCGGCTATACCGGCAGTGATGAGTGCCCCGCCTTTTTCCCTCGATTCCACGATGATAACGGCATCGGCGAGTCCGGCGACAATGCGGTTGCGTGCGACAAAAAATGCCGGATGCATACGGTGGTAGCCAGTATATTCGGTGAGCAACCCTCCGTGCGATACCATTTCTACGGCTGTGGAACGGTGGTTCGCCGGATAGATGTGATCCAATCCATGTGCAAGGACTGCGATCGTGTTTAAGCCATGTCGCAGGGCACAACGGTGGGCGCAAATGTCGATTCCATACGCCAATCCGCTGACGATAACCAGTTGAGGAAAATATTCCGATAAATCCCGAATCAGGGTTTCACAGAAATCTTTACCGTATTCGGTCGCCCGGCGCGTTCCCACGATACTGATTATTTTAGAAGAGTTTAAATCGGCATTACCCCGATAATAGAGCAAGGGTGGGGCATCGATACAATCGAGTAACCGTTGGGGATAATTCGGCTCTGTGAAATAGAGAGGTTCGATGCACCCTTTTCGGATAAATTCCATTTCCTTGCTGGCTTCCTGTAAGGCTGTTTGCCGGTTGTCTTCGTGAAGAATCCTTCCCTTTATCCCGGTAATTTTTTGTAGTTGGGATTCTGGTAATTCAAAGAAAGTTTCGAGGCTTTCGACCGTTTCATGAATGTGCTGGGCGAGGGCTTTGTTTATTCCTTTTAATCGGGATAATGCAATACGATATATCACCTCTTGTTCCATAACGGCTTGAATGAAAAAAGGATTATTGCAGATACTTCTCGAAATAAGGGAGAAATTCTTCACCTCGGCTTATTCGTCCGTTTACAGTACACACCGTTTCCACGACAGCTTTGATGCATGTTTCTCCCGAAGTCTTGTAAATATCTTGATAAAAGACATATTTGATTCCTTCCCTGCGCATGTATAATTTGCTGATGAATTTGTCGCGGCTGCGGAGCGGTGTTTTATAGTTTATTTCGATGCGATTGACTACCGGATCTACACCCCTCTCGTGCATCTCGATAAATGAGATTCCAGATGATGCTAAAAATTCATGACGGGTATGTTCGAGGTAGTGCTGGTAGATGGCATTGTTAACGATTCCTTCCATGTCGCATTCGTAGTCGCGCACTTGCATCTCCAATTCAAAAATATATTCCATAACTAGTTTTCCATTGATGGTTTATGTAAATACCGTGCAAGCAGGGAGCGAAAGCAGACACTCTCGATCGTACCGAAAGTTTATTTTCACCACCCGATGCAAAGATAATATAAACAAAGGGTGAAACCAATTAATTGGTTCCCCCTTTGTATCCTTTATCTTCTCGAACGGTGTTTCGGTGCGATACCTTATAATTTCCAACCGGCAATTTTAGAAGCTGTTTTAAATTTATTGGAAATAATATTATCATTGCAGGCAGGTATGTTCCGGCCATATTGAGCCCCTGTGTCGCATCTTGAATCCCTTGATTTTTGTCAATAGCCCGCTATTGACTGCATATCTCGGACTCCAATCTGCTTCAACATAGGTCTCAATCTGTCTCGGAATAAATTTAAAACAGCTTCTGAGTTTGTATATCCCAGAGATGAGCATACAATCCGTGGTTATTTGGTGGGTTCTTTATGAATGAAATAAAAGCGGAAATAGCAGATTGTATGATTTATGATTTTGTTATTGCAATTTTTTTGTACACTTTTATACGAGTGTGTTTGATTCTAATATTTCTTATATTATTTTTACGCACCGATGTAAAGATGATGTTATGCGTAAATTGTTGAGTGTTATTATTGTCTATTTGGTGGGCTGGATACCTATGTTTCCGTGTACTTCGGCCGTGGTTTCGGGGCGGGTAACACCCGACGGGCGTCCGTTGTTGTGGAAACATCGGGATGCATCGGATTTGAATAATCGTATCGTTCATTTCGAAGCAGAAGGAGGAACGTTGGAATTTGTCGGACTCGTGAACGGGGTCGATACGATGGCCAACGAAGTGTGGGCCGGGTATAATACTTCTGGATTCTCTATCATGAATACGGCTTCATATAATCTTAAAAACGATACTTCATCGTTGTCCGATCGAGAAGGGGTCGTGATGAAACAAGCGTTGGGCGAGTGCCGTACGGTAGAGGATTTCGCCCGGTTACTCGATTCTCTTCCTCGTCCGATAGGGGTGGAGGCTAACTTCGGGGTGGTCGATGCTTTGGGTGGAGCTGCCTATTTCGAAGTGAATAGCTACGAGGTATTCCGTTATGACGTAAAAGATAGTCCCGACGGTTATCTGCTTCGTACCAATTATTCTGTATCGGGGAGGCCGAACGAAGGTTATGGTTATATCCGTTACGATAATGCCGCCCGGTTGTTTTCACGTGTCGCCTCCGAGCGCAGTATTACTCCCGAATGGATTACAGGCATTTGTTCCCGCTCGTTTTATCACACTTTGTTGGGAAGGGATTTTACGACCGATACATGGGTAGTCGATCAGGATTTCATACCTCGCCGCAGTACATCGGCTTCTGTTGTCATCGAAGGTGTGAAATCGGGAGAGTCTCCTGTATTCACTACCATGTGGACGATGTTGGGGTATCCTCCCTGTTCGGTCGTGTTGCCGGTGTGGATCGGCTGCGAGTATGGTGTTCCGACCCTGCTGCAAGGGTCGGAAGATTCTGTGCGCTCTCCGTTGTGCGAGTGGTCGAACCGATTGAAAAATAAAGTATTTTCTTTGGAAAGGGGTAGCGGCCCGCATTATCTGCATATGGCTTTGCTTTATAATCCCGAAGGTAACGGATATGCCCAAAGATTGTTATCGCTCGAAAGAGAAATATACGCCGAGGGGCGAATCGTGCTGGACGAGGCTCGTCGGAAGGGAGAGTGGGACAACGAGCGTGTCGGCAGTTTGCTCGGTATCGTCCAACAAAAAATCGTTATACTTTTCGGGCAAATTTTGAAATGAGAAGTACGAATGTACTTTTTCCGTCCTCGGGTTATGGATTGGTAAAATGATATTAATGCTGAGGCATCGATGTCATCAATGCTTCGAGGCGGCCTATCAACTCGTTCCCCAAAGTGGTTTTATCTTCGATGTGCTTGCAGACCATCTTGACGAAGGCATCGTTCTCAAATTCGCCCCGAACCTGTTCAAAATCGAAATCCCGTTGCCGGGTAGAACCGTCCACACCGAATCCGATACGGGAAATCATTGAAAATTCTTTGCGGGCATCGTCATAGAGCATTCGGTCGAGCGACACAACGGCTTCGTTCCATTGCCGTACGATTCGGATAATATCTCCGGGGGACAGCCTGTCGACTGTTTTTCCATACCAACGGGGCATTATCGAACAAACCCATGTCCATTCCATGTCGTAGTAACGCCGATGCATGGCTTGGAAGAAAGATTCGGTTTCTTCTAACGTGGAATCGGGATTACCGACGATATGGTCTATTTCGTCTTTAACAGCCTGCTTGGGTACAATCAATCCCGACAGATCTATCCATTCGCCTTCTCCGAGGAGGTCGGTCGGTTTCAACCGGTCGTGCAAATCGTTCAGATCGGAGAACGGAGCTCCTTCAAGTCGTTTGATGATCGAGTTACCCATGAATTTATGGACAGCGAGGGTGTACAGGTCTATTCCTTTGTTGAGGGAACTGTTCTTGATCGTAGTGCTTTGGAAGGAGTAACATTCCGACGTTTCACCCGATGTCTGTTTCAATCCCTGTAATGTGTCGATGCCTTGCAGCATCTTTTGTATGGTGTAGGGACTGAGCAGATTGAAGTTGATACAATCGAGCTTGTCGGGGTCGGTGCGCTTGTCTCGCTTGGGCCACTTTTGTGCGTCGCGTATCGTTCCCACGCTTTTGAGATTCGCACCGGGAACGAGATAAGAGCGATTTCCGTGTTCTATCAGGTAGGAAAACGGCATGCCCGAAGTATCGGGGTGATTGACATGGCGTCCCATGATGAGGGAAAATGCACCTACTTTGGCCGGCCACAGGATATACGAGTCGCTGGTCGTTTTCGAGCCCCGTTCGACGACTCCTTGATGGATAGGGCCGAGTTTGTACATGTGGTTGCTTTGGTTCGACCCGCTGCCTGCGTTCAGGAAAGAAAACATTCCGGCGATGAGCAAACTCGATTTGTGCATGGTGACCGTGTAGGGGCCGGCAAAGATAGCACACGCTTCGCCGTTTTCGCTTTGGCAGTTGCTGAAAAAGAGCGAATCGTGAGCCGAGAAAAGATGGGTGAGGTGGCAGGCTTGTCCGATGAAACAACGAGACATTACTACACCGTCACTTATATGGGCTCCCGAACTGACGATGAAATCTTCGGCCGTAACATTCGGCCCGATGTATACCGGAGCCTCTCGGTTGCTGTTGATACTACCGTTTTCGAGTCTCGATGTCCCGTCTATCTGGCAGTAATCTCCGATACAAACGTTTCGTATAGTTCCTGTATTGACGATGTGCACGCCGTTGCCTATTTTCCCGTAGCAACTCTTTTGTGCGAGGGAATATGCCTCTATCATTTCTCGAAGGCGGGCTATCAGGTCGGGGCGATGCCGATACATGGCGATGATGTAGGCCAGTTGTGCCGACAGCCGATTGTAAATGGGTACTTCCCGACCTCCTGTCTCGTTCAATACAGATACTTCGGTATTATTCCCGAAACAGCTTTCGCCTTCGGTGAGAATGAGGTTTACATTTTGTATGAAACAGTCGCTTCCTATCCGGTAATTGGCTATATAGTTGGGAATGTTTTCTATCAATGAGTTGTTCCCTATCGAGCAATTGTGCAAGGTGACGTGGTGGAGTCCCGTTTTTTTCTTTAATCCACCCGGAAGCTCCATCTCTTTTTCGAATATCCCCAGCTCGATTTCCCCGGAAAAACGGGTGTGGGTAATATGATCGGGAGAGAACCCTTCGACTACATTTATTTTCGACCAGTCCTCGGCCGTACAAAATTGAGTCGTGAGTTGATTGATTTCTGCAATATTGAGTTTACGGTAATTCTTCATCGGACAAATTTTGTAAAAGGCCGGAGGGTAGCCCGGTTATGGATTCAGGATTCTTCGTCGGTCGTTATTTCGTCGTAGTGTTGAAACAGGAAATCGTTGTAAGGGAACCTCGTCGTATGTATCTCTTTCACCCGTTGGTAAAGCAGCGTTTTCAATTCGTCGATGTTCTTTTTCTCTTTGGCCGATATGAAAATGCAGTTGTCGTGCATTTTTCCCATCCACGTTTCTTTCCATTCGTCGAGCGTAATGTTTTCCCTCGTTTTCGGGGTGAGGTCGTCGGCCGCTTTTTCCACATAGGAAAATGCATCGATTTTATTGAACACGAGTATCATGGGTTTGTCAGTGGAGTCGCAGACTTCCTGTAAGGTTTTATTAACTACTGCTATCTGTTCTTCGAAAGCTGGATGCGAGATATCCACGATGTGTAGCAGAAGGTCGGCTTCCCGCACCTCGTCGAGTGTCGATTTGAACGAATCGACCAGATGGGTAGGCAGTTTGCGGATAAATCCTACCGTGTCGGAGAGCAGAAAGGGAAGGTTGTCGACAATCACTTTGCGCACGGTCGTATCGAGCGTGGCAAAGAGTTTGTTCTCTGCAAAGACTTCCGACTTGCTTAACAGGTTCATCAAAGTCGATTTTCCTACATTGGTATAACCGACTAATGCTACTCGTACCAACTTCCCCCGGTTTTTCCGCTGGATGCTTTTTTGTCGGTCTATGCTTTTCAGCTCCTCTTTCAAGTGAGAAATCTTATCGAGAATGATACGCCGGTCGGTCTCTATTTGAGTTTCGCCGGGTCCACGCATGCCGATACCTCCTCGTTGTCGTTCGAGGTGAGTCCACAGCCGGGTGAGTCGGGGCAACAGATATTGGTATTGTGCCAGTTCTACCTGACGTTTGGCATTGGCAGTCTGTGCCCGTTTGGCAAAAATATCGAGAATGAGACTGGTGCGGTCGAGTATTTTCACTTGCAATTCCCGTTCGATATTTTGTACCTGTTTCGACGACAAGTCGTCATCGAAGATGACCATGCCTATTTCGTTTTCTTCGATGTATGCTTTTATTTCGGACAGTTTTCCCGACCCGACGAAAGTGCGGGAATTAGGCGTGTCGAGTCGTTGAAGGAATTTCTTCACGGGCAACGCTCCGGCAGTTTCTGCCAAGAAGGCCAGTTCGTCGAGATATTCGTTTGCTTTCGCTTCGTTTTGGGTGTTGGTGATCAATCCCACTAAAACGGTGCGTTCGGTTTCTTCTTGGGTTAAAATAAATTCTTTCATTCTATATGTTTACAAAGACGTACTCCAAAAATAATGTTTTTTCTTACCTCTTTGTTTTTATCGGAGTTTAATTATTAAATAGTTTTTCTATCGTGATGATCTGATAGTCGTAGAAATTGCGGGTGGCACTGTCGGCCGTGGCCGCTCTTTTTTGCTTGTATAACGCCAAAACTTTTTTGAGCGCACCGGTCATGTAAGGAGCCATATCGGCCGACGATAGGGCTGGCCCCATGTTGATACGGGTGAACGATTGCTCTTCCGAATCGTGATGACGGCAAAGGGCGTGGCTGCAAGGGAACGCTTCGCTTTCGAGGTCGATGTCGTCGGTGAAGTCTAAATTTCTTATCCCCGATGAAGCCGGTTTCAGCGACGAATAGCGAATGAATTGATTGATGGTCTCGCTTTGCAAGTCGCGTTCGATGTTGTTCAATTTACGCCCCTGATAAGTCGTTTTAAATACTTCGGCGATCAAATCGTTGAGGTAACTGTCTAGCGTGTAATTTTTCACGGGGTCTATGATACCGCCTTCCTGAATGCGGAACAGCACCGTGGGGTTGACAAGGTAGGCCGGAATATAACGGTGAACCGAACTGGCATAGTTGGTGGGTGCATTGATTCGTTGCATTAAATCGGCCGGCATCAACCAGTCTCGATAGGTGCGTACTTGGTTCAAAATCCACCGCATGGCTTTTTTCTGCGTAGCTTTGTCCAGATAAGTGTAGGGTAGTTCATTCTCTCCTTGTCTCACTTCTTTGAAGAGCACACCGCCTATATAGGGAGTGACGTGTCGCAGGTGACGGTTGTATTGTTGTACGATAGCGGCATATTGCTCTTGAATCGTAGTGAAATCTTTACCCTCGTCGAACAGCCATTTTTCGAAATTTTTCATAATGATTTTGAGGTTGGAAACCGCCATTTCTCCTGCGCGGAAATGATCGTTTCCCAAATCTTCGGTCTGGTCTGTCGGGTCGTAAGCTCCGGGGAACTGTTGTGCTCCGAAAGTGTACATGGGATCGTCCTTTTTCTCTTCGATCCACTTATCCAATGTAGGGATTTCGTCTTTCGGTGTTTTTGCATCGGGTATGAGACGATATCCCCAGTTGATAGCGTAAATGTCATAGACGCCGAGAATGGGCGGCGTGAGCCGTACTCCTCTTTCGTAGTCGCCGGGTTGTGCCACGAAGTTGTTACGGGCATAGTCCATGATACTGGGCGTGGTTCCGTATTTTTGCGTGAACGAAGGACTGCGCAGCGAGTCGATAGGGAAGGAGTAGCTGGCCCCCATATTGTGCATCAGTCCCAGTGTATGACCTATTTCGTGCGAAGCGACGTAGCGTAAAGATTCGCGCATGACATCGTTGTCGAAGGTTTCCTTTCTCACCCGTTTATCCACAGCTCCTGTCTGGGCGAACCGCCAGTTGTGAACGAGAGAGATTACGTTGTGATACCAGATGACATCGGCTGTCAGAATTTCGCCGCTGCGGGGGTCTACATAACTCGGACCCATAGCGTTGGCGATGTCGGTCACGGCATATTTCACACAACTGTACCGCATGTCATCCGGGTCGAAGTCCGGGTCGTCTTTGGGATAGTCGCGTGCAATAATGGCATTTTTGAAGCCGGCGGCTTCAAATGCCGTGTTCCAGTCTTCTACGCCTTGTTTTACGATGTCCCTCCATTTATCGGGGAAGGCACTGTCCACGTAGAAAACAATGGGTTTGGCCGGTTCTACGAGTTCACCTCTGAAATAGGCTTCGCGGTCTTCCTCTTTCGGTTCGAGACGCCAGCGATGTACATATTTGGTGTAGTCTATACGATCTTTGTCGCTGGAATAGATATTCTTACCGCTCGAAAAGAATCCTACCCGACGGTCGTAGATACGCGGTGTCATAGGTCGTTCGGGAAGAAGAACCAACGAGCGATGCATAGTGACGGTGCAATTATTGTCGCCGGTAAAGCTCAATACCGAACGGATTTCACTGTTTTGAGGAAAACTCTTTGCCCCTAAGATATAGGAATTGGCGGCCGTGTAGGTTCCGGTTTTTATTTTGGAAGAGCTGCCGGGAGTCGGAGTAGGCATAGGGCTGATGATTTTTTCATTGCCTTTGAAAAAATCACTCATGTCGACTACCACGTCTTTCCCGTTTTTGGCAGAGATTTTAAATGCTTTGATAATAGGGTCTCCAAAATTTTTGTCAAAAGATGCCGCTATGGGGTCGTTCTCGTCGATGATGTTCCGGTGCTGAACGAGGTGCATGAAGAGCGACTGTTCGTTTTTGCTGAATCGTATCATGAACGGATTGGTCGTCATTTCGCCGGCGACGAATATTTTGGGATCGGTCGTGGCGGCTACACGGCTCGACAACAGGAACGTGCGGTTCATCAACGAGTCGGGTACTTCGACCAGCAGTTTGTTGTCATTCGTAATGTGTAGCGTGAACATACCCTTTTGAGTCTTAGCTCCTTTGATGAGCTTTTCGTATTTCGACTCTTTGGCAGTCGTGTCTTTTACCTGTTCTTTCTTATCATTTTTCTTACTTTTCTTTTTGGCATAACATGTCTCGGGATTTGCGCCTGCGATGATAGCCGTCGCAAGAATGGCCCATAGCAATTTCTTCATATACTTGTTTTTTTGTGAGTCTGTTTTATAATGGCATACTGCGCAAAGATAATATAAACTTTGTCCAAAACCAAGCCTATTTGCAAACGGCTAATTGAAACTCATATCGGCTGTTTTTATGAGAAAAGGAAGAGGAAGCGGTGAAAAGCTGTCTTTATGTAAGAAAAATAGATTTACAGAGTGTATTCGTTAAGTGCGATATTGTATTTTTTTAAGATGGTTTCGGGGTTATACGACAGTTTGGCTTCACGTAGGCCGGCATCCCCTGCATCGTCCTCTCGGTTGATGTATTTCACTTCGGGGTGTTTTTCGGCCATTTGCGCCGAATAGAATTGATTGATGGCTTCGTATACCCCGGCCACTTCCTTACGGGCTTTCTCGATATGGACGATAAGCGTGTCGCCTATAACTTCGCCGATAGAAAATGCTACGATTTGTCCCGATACCCGCAGAGCGCCTCCTTCAAATTTCAGTTTTTCATATTCGTGCAATACTTGAACCACTTTGCTTTCTTCGTACGTGAACAGCAAACTATCTTTTTGATATTCTTGTTTGTAGGTCTCGAAAAA
>OLVO01003719.1_pt1 | contig 12162 bp, 7 predicted proteins | sample 1672571 | NCBI WGS metagenome assembly OLVO01 (sample SAMEA3136700, study PRJEB25190) | human gut metagenome | biome: human gut; feature: human-associated habitat; material: faeces | place: Austria | collected 2013 | reverse complement strand
GTGTTCTGCGTATGAGAGAAGAATTGAGCAAGGTATCCTATAAGACATATCAGCTTGAAGAAATCGTAGAGGAAATGGTAATTGACCGTCTCCAGAGCTTTAAGCAGATGTTTGTTGGTGACAGAACGATTGAAAATATCATTCTGGTAGATGATTATGTGTCATTGATCCTGCAGAAGGGAATCCTCAAATCCGGCAAGGAAGGTCATGTAGATGCACAGACTTTCCAGGAATTTGTAGGCAGATTAAAACAGAGAAATTCCCAGGAAATAGCAGCAGCTCTTGGAATTCCCGCTGAGAATACATCACTTTTGTACTTATCAGCTATCATGATCAAGCATATGATGAAAGTGCTGGGGGCTAAGACATTGTGGGCGCCTGGTGTCAGTCTGTGTGATGGTATTGCATATGAATATGCGGAGAAGAATAAAGTATTATCTGTATCACATAATTTTGAACAGGATATTCTGGCATGCGCAAGGGATATTAATAAGAGGTATCACAGTGGAGAACGCAGCACCAGAGAAAGAGAAGAAATCGCACTGACCCTCTATGACCATCTCAAAAAAGTGCATGGTCTGAATAAAAGAGACAGGCTTTTGCTGCAGATTGCTGCAATCCTGAATGAATGCGGCAGATATATCAGCCTGACCAATGTGGGGGAGAGTTCTTATAATATTGTGATGGCGACAGAAATGATAGGGTTGTCTCACCTGGAAAGAGAAATTGTAGCTAATATTGTAAAGTATTCAACAGAAACTTTTGAATATTACGAAACAGTAGGACGAGTAACGACACTGGATAAAGAGTCTTTTCTTAAAATAGCCAAGCTGACAGCAATCATACGTCTGGCGGATGGACTGGATATCAGTCATCGTGAGAAATGTGATAATGTAAAGACTACATTAAAAGAGGATTCTATTATTATCACAGTCGAGTCCAATGCTGATATGACGCTGGAATTAAGCATGTTTGCAAGAAATGCAGAGCTGTTTGAAGAAGTGTATAATATCAAGCCCATTGTAAAACAGAAAAAGAGCAATATATAAGGGGGATGAGCAGCATATGAAGATTGACTATAGCAGACCGGAATATTACTACAACAGGGAATTGAGCTGGGTAGCATTTGACCATAGAGTATTGGGAGAGGCAAGGGATAAGTCTCTGCCATTATTTGAGAGACTTAAGTTTTTGAGTATTACGGCATCTAATCTGGATGAATTCTTTATGGTGCGTGTGGCATCCCTTAAAGATATGGTAAATGCGGGATATAAGAAGAAGGACATTGCAGGAATGACTGCACAGGAACAGCTGGAAGCAGTGAATAAGGCTACTCATGAGCTGGTCAATATGCAGTATTCTACATATAACCGTTCACTTATCCCTCTACTGGGACAGAATGGATTACAGGTAATTGAGAAGCATGAGGAACTGGAAGAAGAGGATAAGAAATTCGTAGACCGCTATTTTCAGGATAATGTATATCCCGTATTGACACCAATGGCAGTGGATTCTTCCAGACCTTTTCCATTAATCCGTAATAAATCCCTGAATCTTGGCGCACTGGTATCACGTAAAGAGAATAACAGCGTATTAAAGAAGCATCTGTTCAAGCGTTCTGCTGCAGCAAAAGAGCTGGAATTTGCGACAGTGCAGGTACCAAGCGTACTTCCAAGAATCGTCAGTCTGCCGGATGGCAAAGATGGCTGCAAACGTGTGATTCTGTTGGAACAGATCATTGAACGCAATATGGATAAGCTTTTCCTGAATTATGATATCGAATGTGTATACCCGTTCAGAATTATGAGAAATGCTGACTTTTCCCTGGAAGAAGAGGAAGCAGCAGATCTGCTCAAGGAGATTGAGAAGCAGTTAAAGCAGAGACAGTGGGGACAGGTCATCCGTCTGGAAGTAGAGGATGGAATCAATGAAAGACTGTTGTCATTTATCCAGAAGGAGCTTTGTGTAGAAGAACAGGATATCTATGAAATCCCGGGACCGCTGGATCTGACTTTCCTGATGAAAATGTACGGTATGAGTGGATTCGACCATTTAAAGACACCGCCTTATATTCCACAGCCGGTGGATGGACTGGCATCTGACTGTAACCTTTTTGATGAAATCAGACAAAGGGATATTCTGCTGCATCATCCGTATGAGACATTTGCACCTGTCGTAGATTTTATTAAGCAGGCTTCCAGAGATCCGGAAGTACTGGCAATCAAGCAGACACTGTACCGTGTCAGCGGCAATTCTCCTATTATTGCAGCACTTTCACAGGCAGCAGAGAATGGTAAACAGGTCACTGTACTGGTCGAGTTAAAGGCTAGATTTGATGAAGAGAATAATATCGTATGGGCGAAGAAGCTGGAAAAGGCAGGCTGTCATGTAATATATGGTCTGGTTGGACTAAAGACCCACTGCAAGATTACACTGGTTGTCAGAAGAGAAGAAGAGGGCATCCGCCGATATGTCCATCTGGGAACCGGTAACTATAATGATTCTACGGCGAAATTGTATACAGACTGTGGTATCCTTACCTGTAACGAAGCAATTGGAGAGGATGCAACCGCAGTATTCAATATGCTGTCCGGTTATTCAGAACCGCTTAGCTGGAACCACCTTGCCCTGGCACCGCTGTGGTTAAAGGATAAGTTCTTATATCTGATCAACAGGGAAAAAGACAATGCAAAGCAGAACAGACCGGCACATATCATTGCAAAGATGAACTCACTGTGTGATCCTGATGTCATCAGGGCATTATATGAAGCAGCGGCAGCAGGTGTGAAGATTGATCTGATTGTCCGTGGTATCTGCTGTCTGAGAACAGGAGTAGAAGGGACGAATGATAATATATCCGTGCGTTCCATTGTTGGTAATTTCCTGGAGCATGCCAGAATCTTCTATTTTGAAAATGGCGGTAATCCGGAATTGTATATGGGAAGTGCTGACTGGATGCCAAGAAACCTGGAGCGCCGTGTAGAGATCCTCTTCCCTGTTCTGAACCCTGAATTAAAAGAAAAGGTATGGCATATTCTGGATGTGCAGATGAGAGATACAGTCAAAGCGCAGCTGTTAAAGCCGGATGGAACTTATGAAAAGGTAGACAAGCGTGGTAAGGTATTGTGCAATGCACAGGAAGAATTCTGTAAAGAATATATGGCTGCTGCACATAAGCATAAGAATGAACAGCAGGCAAGAGTATTCAAGCCGGAGACTCATATTGAGGCAGAGTAAAGAAAGAGATAACAGAGACTGGAAAGGTACAGCATATTATGGTAAAATTTGTATTAGCATCCGGGTCGCCTAGAAGAAAAGAACTATTAGAGCAGATAGGTCTTTCATTTGAAATTGCTTCTGCGCATGGAGAGGAAATCATTACAAAACAGCAGCCGGCAGATATTGTAGAAGAGCTGTCCCTGCAAAAGGCGAAAGAAGTGGCAGATCGCTATGAGAAAGAACATGGCAGGCAGAAAAGTACAGTAATCATAGGAGCGGATACGATTGTAGCTTATGATGGTGCAATTATGGGAAAGCCAAAGGATAAGGCGGATGCTGTGAGGATGCTGTCAAGTCTGCAGGGCAAGGTGCATCAGGTATACACCGGTGTTACTCTGATCATTCTGGAAGAGCAGGGCAGACGGGTTATCAGCTTCCATGAAAAGACGGATGTGGAAATGTATCCTATGACAGGTGAACAGATACAGACTTATGTAGAGACAGGCGAACCTGTGGATAAGGCAGGGGCATATGCAATACAGGGCAGATGTGCTGCCTATATCAAGGAAATCTGTGGTGAATATAACAATGTTGTAGGCTTACCGGTTGGCAGACTCGTTTGGGAGTTGGATAAGGCCGGAATCAAATACTAAAGCAGTACTGGAAATTATGGTACAGAAAGGTATGGTAAGAATATGCACGAGTATGATGATGCAGTATTAGAATGTTTTTTGGAGAATCAGTTACAGCTTTTTCCTGAGAATGTAGCAGAGACACCAGAGGAAGCAGAAGATTTCCTGGAAGAGTGTATGGCAGTTGTGGTAGATTCCCTGGATGAAGTATGGGATTATTTTGATGAAGAAGGTGTGGATCTGGAAGGACAGAGCAAGGAAGATATTCTGGATGCACCTGAGGTATTTGACGTGGGAGACGGCAGATATCTGATTGTAGAAAGCTAAGAATAGGGATAAGGGTAAAGTTAAGTGGAAAGAAAATCAAACATAACAATATGGCAGTTGCGTCTCTTTGAGGGACTGAATAAAGATATCATGGTAATGCAGCGCAATGAAGAAGAAGTCTTCGACGATGCCATTCATGTATTTTTTGAAAAAGAATATTATGATGCCTATGTAAATAAGGCAAAGAGATATGGTGAATATCGTTATGCTTATCATGAAGATAAGCTGGGTGAGGTTATTTATCAGATTTTTGATGAGAATATCACAGGTCTGGTACTTCATATCAATACTTTGGAAAATGGTTCTAAGACGACTTTGTGTGATGAAAAGTATTTATCTGCAAAAGACCTGAGAGTAATGAAGGAAATCGTGGATTCCTATCATTATATGTACAGAGTGTCCATCGACAGATGCACTAAGGAAGAAGCAGTAGCACATATGCTTACAAAGTCAGTGTTCATCATCGGTAAATTACCGGATTTCCGCAAGAAACCGGCAGAAGGTGAGAAGCAGACTTTTGAGATCATGACCATGAAGCGCAAGAAGGATAAGAGCCAGCCCAAGGATGATAAGGATTATGATTATGAGTCTCTTAAAGTATTCCTGACAGCTGAGAGCGCTATGCGCTACAACCCGGATAAGAAGCCAATCAACAAATATAAATTGTCTCTGCTTGCGCAGTTTGTAAAGGGTCGTTTCCAGGTAATCGTAGAGCCACATCGTAATTACTGGCTGGAATTCGATCCTGCAACGCTGGATATCAGTGCATATTTCACCCCGCCGGTATGGAATGAGGAGAAGGTCAAGGCACGTATCTGCGAGTATGCGAATATGGAAGAAGTCTATATTCTGTTAGGAACCAGACACAGTGATTACAGAACCTGTCTTGGTACACCGTTCCTGTTGAAGCTGGCTGAAGAGAATGTCCAGATGTATCTCTTCGAAAAATATGAGGATGCGGTGAATTATTGTCTGGAGAATCCGACACTTTTACCGGTATTTGATGGTACATATCCAATCGGTATATTAAAGAAGAATGATAAGATGCATTCTCTGCAGACTGCCCTGGCAGTAGCAGCACAGGTAGGTGTTACCAGCATCAATCTGGATGATGATACATTGCATTCTATCCATTGCAAATTCTCTTTCTTTATGGAGACTGCAGGATTTGAGACAGATATGGAGAAATTCCTGACACCACAGGAATGCAGTGCATTAAAAATAGAGAAAGACGGGACAACGCAATACCGTTTCGAGCCGATTTCTTTTGTAAACACAGAGAATCCCTATGCAGTAAGCAAGGAGAGAAGAGATGAACTGGCATCACATCTGGATACAGATTATGATGAAGGTATCACTTATATGGCAGAGTGTTCAGTACCTGAAATGATTGTTATGCTTCAGGAAGCAGGACGCCGCTTCGAGGCAGCAAGAACTGCCCAGGACGAAGAGAAGAAGAAACAGTACAACAGACTGATGAACAGAATGACTGTGCCGTTGACAGAAGCACTGTGTGAGAAACCATTTGTCTTCACCTTGAGAGAGCAGGATGGTTCATTCACACTGCGTAACCAGCTGGCTTACCTGATTGTGACCAACCGCTTTGAAGGTGGCAGGACCGGAGAAGGCAGATTGACTCCTGCCGGCATTGACAATGAGAAATTCATGGAGCAGTTTGAGGCAGCAAGCAAGGTGGCAGCTGTAACAGATGGTCCTGATGTTATGTGTCTGGCAGACGTTCATCTGATGGGGGAGATTGCAAAGCAGTGGAAACACTCAGAACCTCTGAGAGAAGAACTGATGATTTATCTGACACAGGGATGCAAGCTCTCCTATGTGGAAGCACTCCATTATTATAAGAGGCTGAAATCTGACAGTAGTATCTTTGTTGAATTTACCTCTACAGTACGTAATGCAGAGTATCCTCCGATGGGCATGATTACGATTGAAGGATATACAGCAAAGAAAATTGCAGAGGAGAAGAACCTGAGTGTGCTGCAGGCTTATGACGCACTGCTGGCACTGAAAGAACATCCTAAGGCAGGAATTGGTGAAGCTGTAAAAGAAGCAGAAACAATTACTACAGAGGGTGAAGCCCAAACAGCAGCTGAAGAGGAAAAGACAGAAGAAAAGAAATCATTCTTTGGTAAACTGTTTAAGAAATAAACCTCGAAAAGTGTATAAAGGAGATGAAAGTGGTGGACTTTCATCTCCTTTTGTGTATTCAGTGACAGACCTGTATTATACCAGATCTTCTTCAATCCATTTTAGGATATTGGAAAAATCAATGGTCAGTTCTCCATGATAGATTCCTACAGGAACTGGCTGATCCAGACCGTAAATAACCGGGCAGGATTCACTTTCAAAGAAATATACAAGAAGCTTACGTTGGGCATAATCCAGAATCCAGTATTCCCGTACACCGGCGTTCATGTATTTGGATAGTTTTAAGGTATAATCTTTTCTTTTGGTAGAAGGAGAGATAACCTCCACGAGAAAATCAGGTGCACCGTAGATACCGAATTTTTTAATCTTGGAGGGGTCACATATGATGCCCACATCTGGTTGAACCATGGTCTTATTATCACAGTCAAGCTGTACATCTACAGGAGCAATGAAGGGTCTGCAGCTTCCCTTGTGTTCCAGAATATAATTAGCAATCTGTCGATAAATCTCACCTCCAATGGACTGATGATGGAAGGTGGGAGCTGACATATCATAAAAATACCCATCAATCAACTCTACACGTTGTTCATCCGGCAATGCATAATAGTCGTCAAGAGTATAGCTGCCATTCCTGTCAGCCTGATAGGAAGCCTCTTCGCATACAGTAGATTTCTCAGAGAAAAGCTGTTCCAGTGCCTGTAGCGTGTCGTAACGTGGACTTTCTGTTTCTCCTGAGAAAATCTTCTGGATTGTACCAAGAGGCACGCCGGACAGGACGGACTGATAACCGCAGGATTCAGAGATAGAAGCGACTGTATAACCGGAATATTTCAGTTCATGCATGGCATGACGGATGCGTAGCGGATTTGAAAACAATCCGTCTTTTTTACTATATACATAACTAAATAGTAATGTATTTTTTTACCCTATTCTGTTATAAAATAAAGACAAAATGAGGACAGGAGGGTATCAGATGAAACAGATTCCTTATGAGTATAAAAATCTGCCGATTCCCGGAGGCGGATATGTAACCGGATTCCTTTATCATCCCAGGCAGAAGGATGTTCTGTATGCAAGGACAGATATAGGCGGAACTTACCGGTTTGATGCGAAAGAACAGAAATGGATCAGTCTTATTTCTCATGTAACAATGGAAGATTTGAGTGAGACATTTCCCATAGCGATTGCACTTGATTACAACGCTCCTAATCGTTTATACATAGCCTGTGGAGAGGGAGAAAGAAGTGGCAGGAATGGTATTCTTGCGATTTCGGAGGATTATGGTGAACATTTCCACTACGAGGAGATCCCAGTATTTGTTCATGGCAATCTAAATGGCAGGGGAACCGCCGACAGGCTGTGGGTAGATCAGGAAGATGCGAATACTTTATACTATGCCAGTCAGCAGGATGGATTGTTACTCACTCATGATCTGGGACATACCTGGTCAAAAGTGATACCACTGTCAGAAAAATATCTGACCTTTGTTACGCAGGCAGGAGCAGCACTGGTTGTAGGTACAGCGGGTGTGACAACAGGCACTGAGCAGATGAGAGGTCATAGCCTTTATATTTCTTATGACAAGGGACAGCATTTTGAGCAGATGGCAGAGCCTGCAAGCAGAGTGATAGAGGGATGCAAACGTCATGGTCTGGTAGCACAGCGATATGCGGTCGATGACAAGTATCTGTATGTGACATTTGCCTCTACAGGAAGACGTTCTTATGTCATTGAGAATGGCTACAGCTGTGATTCAGGAGATACAATTGATGGCAGAATCGCCAGATATACTTTATGTCCAGACAGTACGATTGGAGATTTCGTGGAGATCACGCCGGTAACTTCCAGTAATACAACCGGAGTGAATCTTCCCCAGACAGCAGCAGGAGAGGCGTTGGACTTTGGCTTTTCCGGAATCAGCGTATCTGCACAGACTCCGGGACTTGTGGTGTGCAGTACGATTGTGAAGGATGATGGAGACAGCATATTTCGCTCTTATGATTACGGGCAGACCTGGCAGCAGATTCTCTATGATCTGAAAGAGGGTATTATGACATTCAGGGCGCCATATATGAGACCGGAGTGCAATGGTGGGCATAACCTGATTCACTGGCTCAGTGATATGGTCATTAATCCATATGATGACAATGAAGCGTGGTTCAATTCCGGTACTGGTGTATTCAGGACCAAGAATCTGAAAGATATACAGGCATGTGAATTTATGGACTGGTGTGATGGAATTGAGGAAACGGTCCATCTAAATGTGTATAGTATGCCAAGAGGAGAGGTGCAGGTTGTGGATATCCTGGGTGATCTTGGAGGATTTGCCTTTACCAGTGTAGATAAGCCTTGTAGTAACTCTTTTGCAGATGAACAGGGCAACCGATATATTACCTGTATCAATGCGGATTTCTCAGATGCAGATCCCGACTGCCTCGTTGTAACACCAAGAGGTAACTGGACTGGTAAGACAAAAGGCGGCTTGATTCTGTCACATGATCAGGGACGCACTTTCCGAAGACTGCCGATGCCTTTTGGCTTATCGAAAGAATTGGATGAGGCGCTTCATTTCATAGAGTGTCCGAATGTGAATTCTGGATGGGTAGCATTGTCTCCTGATACGAAGCATATCGTGTGGTCTGTTGCAGATGGCATTGATCTTCCGATTAGCAGACTGTTGGTAAACCATGATGGTGGAGAGACATTTTCTTTTGGAAAAGTCTATGACTTACAGGGTAGCCAGGTGATAAAGGGCAGGCTTAAAGTATATGCAGACAGAATGGACAGCAGTCTCTTCTATGGATGGGGAGATCATTCGGATTTCTATATCAGCCATGACAGTGGCAGTACATATCATCAGTATCCATTGCCAGATGAATTTCCTGTTGTGAATTTTGGTTTGATTGATTGTGCAAACAGAACGGAAATACGTGGAGAAACGGGCAAGACAGGTACTTTCTATATTGCAACAGGACAGGGGGGCTTATGGAAACTGATCTATACACCGGATAAAGATACAGTGACCTTGCGCAGGTTGTCAGCAGAAGGCGATGCCATTTATCGTATGGGGCTTGGACTTGGCGCACCTGATGCGGATTATTATAAAGATAACAAGGCAATCTACTGCAATGGTATCATAGAGGGAGAGTATGGATTTTATCGTAGTCTGGATGATGGTGCGAGCTTTGAGCGGCTCAATACTGACAGACAGATGTATGGTGAGATCAACAGTATAGATGGAGACTGTAGAGTGTTTGGCAGATTCTATCTGGCAACAGGTTCCAATGGAATAAAATATGGAAGTATACAAAAACCATAAACGGTAGTTTTTGTATACGGAAAGGGATGGTTATTAATATGCATATTTATCAGGAAGAGAACAAAATCATAATTGCTGAGGGTAAATCACAGGTGTGGATCGAGGCATGGGGAGCCAATTCCCTGCGTGTACGCATGACTGCACTGCCTAAGATGGATGAGAATGACTGGGCTTTGACAGAGAAGATGGAGTCTGTGGAGCCACAGATCACATTTGAAACAATTGATGTGACAGATCCATGGTACAAGGGAGAAGAATATGCCAAGTACCATCAGACAGCAACGCAGGCGCAGATTACCAATGGTAAGATCACGGCAAAGGTGTCTTTTGAGGGATGGATTTCCTTCTATAATCAAAAGGGAGAATTGCTGACACAGGAATACTGGAGAACGAGAGACCGCATCAACCGTTATTGTGTGCCTCTTCGTATCACAGGAAGAGAGTTAAAGCCGATCATGGGAACCAATGATTTTGAACTCACTGCACGTTTTGAAGCCTTTGATGATGAGAAGATATTCGGTATGGGACAATATCAGGAGAAGAACCTGAATAAAAAGGGTGAGATTCTGGAGCTGGCTCACCGCAATTCCCAGGCGAGCGTTCCTTTTTATGTATCCAGCAGAGGATATGGTTTCTTTTGGAACAATCCTGCCATTGGTACTGTGGCATTTGGTATGAACAAGACAGAGTGGTATGCCAAGAGTACGAAGAAACTGGATTATTTTATTACTGCGGGTGATACTCCTGCGGAAATCGAAGCCCAGTATTCCCTTGCAACAGGGCGTACGCCTATGATGCCAGAATATGGTATGGGATATTGGCAGTGTAAGCTGCGTTATCGTACACAGGATGAGCTTTTGGCGGTGGCAAGAGAGCATAAGAGACGTGGATTACCCATGGATGCCATTGTAATAGACTTCTTCCACTGGACAAGACAGGGAGACTTCAAATTCGAGCCATTAGACTGGCCAGACCCGGAAGCCATGGTGAAAGAATTAAAGGACATGGGAATCGAGACGGTTGTATCTGTATGGCCGACTGTGGATGAACGCAGTGAGAATTATGTCAGGATGAATGACCTGGGCTATCTGGTCAATGCAGACAGAGGGCTTCCATATCATTCTACCTGGATGGGAGATATCGTGTACTTTGACGCAACACATCCGGGTGCTCAGAAATTCGTATGGGATCGCTGTAAAGAGAACTATTACCGCTATGGTATACGCTGCTTCTGGTTAGATGAGGCAGAACCGGAGTATGGTCCTTATGATTTTGATAATTATCGTTATTATGCAGGACCTGCCCTGCAGTGTACCAATACCTATCCTGTCGGCTATGCAAAAGGCTTCTATGAAGGCTTAAAGGCAGAGGGAGAGAAAGAAGTCATGAGCCTGGTGCGTTGTGCATGGGCTGGCAGCCAGAAGTATGGCGTTTTGACATGGTCTGGGGATATTTATTCTTCCTTCCGTTCTATGAGAGAACAGCTTCAGGCTGGGCTTAGTATGGGAATGGCAGGTATTCCATGGTGGACCTCTGATATTGGTGGATTTCTGGGTGGACAGATAGATAAGCCTGAATTTCAGGAATTACTGGTGCGCTGGTTTGCATGGGGAGCTTTTTGCCCGGTATTTCGTATGCATGGCGAGCGTTCACCCTGGTATGAGAGAGAAGAGGAATTTCGTAATGGTGTTCGCCAGCTTACCAGTGGACAGGATAACGAGGTATGGAGCTTTGGTGAGGATAATTATGAGATTCTCAAGAAATATCTCTTTATCAGAGAGAGACTTCGTCCATATGTGAGAAAATGCATGGAAGAAGCGAGCAATAGCGGTGCACCGGTTATGCGTCCGTTATTCTATGAATTCCCCAAAGATGCAGAATGCTGGAATGTAGAAGATTCCTATATGTTTGGTTCTGATCTTCTGGTATCGCCCGTAATGGAAGCAGGCGCTGCAGAGCGTAGAATCTATCTCCCAGCCGGATGCAAATGGACAGATGCCTATACGAGGAAAGAGTATGAAGGTGGACAGTATGTAACAGTTCCCGCACCAATTGACATTATTCCGGTCATGATGCGGGAGGGATGCGACTATCCTATTTACAACGAATAATTATAGAAATTTATATAGTATAAAAGCCACAGGGAGTTGTTATCCTGTGGCTTTTTGATGGTTAATGTATTGAATCAATGTGATAAAGATGCTTTCTCAAGGTTGGTAAGAATTGTATCGTGAACGTAGAGCTTGCCATATCCACATCCAAGATCCAGTCCGGGTTTGGTGGCACCATGGAAGTCTGAACCGCCGCTTGGCAGCAGATGGTATTTCTCTGCAAGCGCTTTAATCTGCCGTTCCTCTGCGGGAGTATAAGTGCTGTAGATACATTCTATTCCCATAAGTCCCTGTTCTGTCAGAGTTGACACCAGAATGTCCAGTTGTTCTTTTCCTAATTTATAGAGAGTAGGATGAGCGAGAATTGGAACACCGCCAGCCTTTCTTG